>ENA-OQID01000005-OQID01000005.1-human-gut-metagenome-genome-assembly--contig:-NODE-5-length-256257-cov-12.978043_pt1 | contig 256257 bp, 197 predicted proteins | sample MGYA00242567_ERZ504727 | MGnify/ENA primary metagenome ERZ504727 (study PRJEB26092, sample SAMD00036215) | human gut metagenome | host: Homo sapiens | study: EMG produced TPA metagenomics assembly of...
TGGCACCGCCCGATTTACCGCCAGTGGGGAATTTCACCCCGCCCTGAAACAGCAATTGCAAGTGTAGCACGGGCAGGCTTTCGCGCAAGTATGCCAAGGGTAATTTATGGTGGGGATCAGTTGCCGCAACAACCACGTTCTCCGTTCGCTCCAAAGTAGCGCGCCTTTCGCGCAAAGCGCGAAACAGCGAAAGGGACACGTATCCCCATCAACCACATTCTCCGCCCACGCCGACCTCAAGGCCGTAAACGCAGGGGATCCGGGGGCGTGACGGGGCTTCTCTCCGGAACATTCCGCACTGATATCTTCTGTATTGAAGACGTCGATGATGCACCCGTATACCATTGACGTCGACACCATCAGATGCGGACCGCGCGGTGACCCCACATTCCGCTGGCGCCCACAGGGCTGCCCTCGTTTCCTGACATGTCCCGCGCGGGCCGCGGCGAGCCGAGACCGCCGCATGACCTAATAGGAGCATGGAGCGATACCGCGGACCCGAACAACCGCATTCTATCGCGCCCCGTCAGTGTGCCGTCTGCCCGGTCCAGGCGAGCACGGAAAGAACGGAGCGAGACATGCAAAACGAATCGACACCCGGCGCCCGCGGGCCGGTCTTCTGCGGGGTCGACACCCACGCCGACTCGCACTGGCTGTGCGTCCTGGACTGGAGGGGCCGCAAGGTCCTGTCCCGCCAGTTCCCCGCCGACGCGGCGGGCTACGAGGCGCTCGCCGGGGCGATCGCGGCGGCCGGGGAGCCGGCCTGCGTCGCGATGGAGGGGACGTCGTCCTACGGGGCGGGCCTCACCAGGCACCTCGCGTCGCTGGGGATGCCCGTGCGCGAGGCGCTCTCCCCGGCGAGGATGCAGAGGAGGCGCCCGGGGCAGGGAAAGTGCGACGAGGCGGACGCGGAGAGGGCCGCCCGCGCGGCGATGTCCGGCTCAAAGCTCGGGACCCCCAAGAGCCAGGACGGGTGGGTCGACGGGGTGCGCTGCATGCTCGCGGCGCGCTCCGGGGCGGTGAAGGCGCGGACCTCGGCGATCAACACCGCGAGGTCCCTGCTCACCACCGCGCCGGAGGGGCTCAGGTCGAGGTTCCGCGGGATGGCGGGGCCGAGGCTGATGGAGGAGCTCCCCTCCGTGCGTGCCGAGGGCGCGCTGGGCGCCGCGCTCGGCGCGCTGGCGGACCTGTGGGCGGCGGCGCGCGACGCGGCGCTCGACATGGAGCGCGCGATCGAGGCGTCCCTGGAGGAGAACTGCCCCGCCCTGCTGGCGATGTACGGGTGCGGGCCCGTGAGCGCGGCCAAGCTCGCGGTCGCGGCCGGGGACAACCCGGGCAGGCTGCGCTCCGAGGCGTCGTTCGCGGCGATATGCGGGGCCTGCCCCATCCCCGCCTCGAGCGGCAAGACCGTGAGGCACAGGCTCAACAGGGGCGGCGACCGGCAGGCGAACAGCGCGCTGCACGAGATCGCGAGGCAGAGGGTCATGCGCGACCCCGAGACCGCCGAGTACGCCGAGAGGGCCAGGGGGCGGGGAAAGAGCGACAGGGAGGTCATGAGGTGCCTCAAGCGCTACGTGGCCAGGGAGGCGTACCGGGCGCTGATGCACCCGCACGAGATCAGGAGGCCCGGGGACGCCTCGGAGCTCGTGGCGGCCAGGCGCGCGGCGAGGGTCAGCCAGGTGAGGGCGGCGTCCATATTGGGAACCAGCGAGAAGTACATCTCGATGCTGGAGAGGGGCCAAAGGGAGCTCAAGCCCATAAGGAGGGCCTACGAGGCGTGGGTCGAGGCGGGGCTCCCGCTCGATTGGGACAGGCAGGCGTTCGAGGCCGAGCGCAAATTTGATTCTAAAAAACACCTTGCCAAATAGGAGCGTCAGGATGAAAGAACCCCCGCCGCACGTAGTGCGCAGCGGGGGTTCTTTCATGTCCGAGGACGTCCGCGAAGGTCAGCCCTCAGATCCTGCGGTGGGAGACTTAAGCCTCGTTGTACACCGTCTTGAGCTTCAGCAGGTGCTGATAGCGGTCCATAGCGGCCTGCTCGTTCTCCTTGAAGAGCTCCTCGGCGCGCTCGGGGAAGGAACGCGTCAGCGAAGCGTAACGGGCCTCGTTCATCAGGAACTCCTGATAACCGCCCGCGGGCTCCTTGGAATCGAGCGAGAACTTCTTGCCGGCAGCAGCCTCGGGGTTGAAGCGGAAGAGGTTCCAGTAACCGCACTCGACAGCCTTCTTCATCTCGGCCTGGCAGTTCTGCATGCCGCCCTTCTTGATGGAGTGCATCTCGCAGGGGCTGTAGCCGATGATGAGGGACGGGCCGTCGTAGGCCTCGGCCTCGTGAATGGCCTTGAGGGTCTGAGCCGGGTTGGCGCCCATGGCAACCTGTGCCACGTAGACGTAGCCGTAGCTCATGGCAATCTCAGCCAGAGACTTCTTCTTGGTCACCTTACCGGCAGCAGCGAACTGAGCGACCTGGCCCAGGTTCGAGGCCTTGGAGGCCTGACCACCGGTGTTGGAGTAAACCTCGGTGTCAAAGACGAAGACGTTGACGTTGTGGCCGGAAGCCAGGACGTGGTCCAAGCCACCGAAGCCGATGTCGTAGGCCCAGCCGTCGCCGCCGAAGATCCAGAAGGACTTCTTGGTGAGGTAAGCCTTGTCGGCGAGAATCGCCTTGGAAGCGTCGCAGCCGCACTTCTCGAGCTCGGCAACGTAGGCAGCAGCAGCGGTCTTGGAAGCCTCGGCGTCGTTGACGGAGTCGAGCCAAGCCTGGCCGGCGGCCTTGAGCTCATCGGACGGACCATCGGCAGCGATGATGTCCTGGGTAGCGGCGATCAGCTTGTGCTGAACGGCCTCATAGCCAACGGCCATGCCCAGACCGTGCTCGGCATTGTCCTCGAACAGGGAGTTGTTCCACGCCGGGCCGTGACCGTCCTTGTCCTTGCAGTACGGAGCGGTGGCAGCGGGGTTGCCCCAAATGGAGGAGCAGCCGGTGGCGTTGGAGATGAACATGCGGTCGCCGGCGACCTGGGTCACCAGACGTGCATAGGCGGTCTCGGCGCAGCCGGCGCAGGAACCAGAGAACTCCAGGTAAGGCTGCTTAAACTGGCTGCCCTTGACGTTGGCCGCGATGAGCTCCTTCTTCTCGGAGACGTTCTCGACCATGTAGTCCCAAACGGGCTGCTGGTCCATCTCCTGCTCGGTGGGAACCATCTCGAGGGCGCCCTTGGGGCAGACCTTGACGCAGTTGGTGCAGCCCATGCAGTCGAGCGGAGACACGGCCATGGTGAACTTCATGCCCTTGGCCTTGGGGCCCATAGCATCGAGCGTGCGGGTAGCCTCGGGCGCGGCGGCAGCCTCGTCCTCGGTCATCGCAAACGGACGGATGGTGGCATGCGGGCACACATAGGCGCACTGGTTGCACTGGATGCACTTGGTCTCGTCCCAGTGAGGAACGACCACGGCGACGCCGCGCTTCTCGTATGCGGAGGCGCCCAGCTCAAACTGACCGTCGGCGCAATCGACAAAGGCGGAAACGGGCAGGCTGTCGCCATCCATGCGATCGATGGGCTCGAGCAGGTTCTTGACCTGCTGGGCGATGGCGGACTTGGTCTCCTCAGAGAGCTCGACGGGAGCGGCATCCTCGGCGGTAGCCCAGTCGGCCGGAACCTCGAACTTGCGGAAGGCGGTAGCGCCGGCATCGATGGCCTTATGGTTGGCGTCGACGATGGCCTGGCCCTTCTTCATGTAGGACTTGGTAGCCGCGTCCTTCATGTACTGCAGGGCGTCCTCGGCGGGCAGGACCTTGGCCAGCGCGAAGAAGGCGGACTGGAGCACCGTGTTGGTGCGCTTGCCCATGCCGACCTTGGCGGCCAGGTCGATAGCGTCGATCAGGTAGACGTTGACGTTGTTGTTCGCGATGTAGCGCTTGGCCACGGCGGGCATGTGCTCGGCGAACTCCTCGTCGCTCCACTGGCAGTTGACCAGGAAGGTGCCGCCCGGCTTGACGTCGCGGACCATCTTGAAGCCCTTAACGATGTAGCTGGGGTTATGGCAGGCGACAAAGTCGGCCTTGGTCACGTAGTACGGCGAGCGAATCGGGGAATCACCAAAGCGCAGGTGCGAGACGGTGACGCCGCCGGTCTTCTTGGAGTCGTACTGGAAGTAGGCCTGGACGTACTTGTCGGTGTGGTCGCCGATGATCTTGATCGAGTTCTTGTTGGCGCCGACGGTACCGTCGCCACCCAGACCCCAGAACTTGCACTCGATGGTGCCGGGGGCTGCGGTGTTGGGCGCATCCTCGGCCTCGGGCAGGCTCAGGTTGGTCACGTCATCGACGATGCCGATGGTGAACTCGCGCTTGGGCTCGTCCTTCTTAAGCTCCTCGAAGACAGCGAACGCGGACGCGGGAGGCGTATCCTTGCTGCCCAGGCCGTAACGGCCGCCGACGACCTTGATACCCGTCTTGCCGGCCTCGTAGAGAGCGGAGACGACGTCCTGGTAGAGCGGCTCGCCGATGGAACCCGGCTCCTTGGTACGGTCCATGACGGCGATCTTCTGGACGGTCTCGGGGAGAACGTCGACGAAGTGCTTGATGGAGAACGGACGGAACAGACGAACCTTGACCAGGCCGACCTTCTCGCCGTGAGCGTTGAGGTAGTCGATGACTTCCTCGAGCACGTCGCAGAAGGAGCCCATGCACACGACGACGCGGTCGGCATCGGGAGCGCCGTAGTAGTTGAACAGGCCGTAATCGGTGCCGAGCTTCTCGTTGATCTTCTTCATGTAACCCTCGACGACGGCGGGAAGCTCGTCGTAGACCTTGTTGCAGGCCTCACGGTTCTGGAAGAAGATATCGCCGTTCTCGTGGCTGCCGCGGGTGTGCGGGTGCTCAGGGTTGAGCGCGTGATCGCGGAAAGCCTGGACGGCGTCCATGTCGCACATCTCGGCAAGATCCTTGTAGTCCCACATGGCGACCTTCTGGATCTCGTGGCTGGTGCGGAAGCCGTCGAAGAAGTTAAGGAACGGGGTCTTTCCCTCGATGGCGGCAAGGTGAGCCACCGGCGAGAGGTCCATGACCTCCTGGACGTTGCCCTCGGCGAGCATGGCGAAGCCGGTCTGACGACAGGCCATGACATCGGAGTGATCGCCAAAAATGTTCAGGGCGTGGGAAGCGACGCAACGCGCGGAGACGTGGAAGACGCCCGGGAGCTGCTCGCCCGCGATCTTGTACATGTTCGGGATCATCAGGAGCAGGCCCTGAGAAGCCGTGTAGGTGGTGGTCAGAGCACCGGCGCCCAGCGAACCGTGAACGGTACCGGCTGCACCTGCCTCGGACTCCATCTCGACGACCTTGACCGGGGTGCCAAAGATGTTCTTGCGACCCTGGGCCGCCCACTGGTCGACATGGTCGGCCATCGGGCTGGACGGCGTAATGGGATAAATTCCCGCTACCTCGGTGTACGCATACGAAACATATGCGGCCGCCTCGTTGCCGTCCATAGACTTAAACTTACGCGCCATATACCCCTCTCCTCTCATATAGGTATACAGGCCCCGGCGATTGCCGGGATGTTGGCGTAATGGGATTTTCGCTGTTGCTTCCAATCATCTGGCAGGCAGACTGAGCAGCAGGCACATGGCGTGGAGAGAAGGCATGCCAAGGCGAGGAGGGCTGCACGCGCTCCACAGGCCCAGCTACCCGTCTTGCACATGACCGAGCGCCGCAAAGGCCGCATGCCGGATGCTCCCGGGCACGCCCCGGCGATGGGAAGCGCCCGCAACGGAAATCCGCATGCGGGCTTATTGTACCCCGCCGCCAAGCCATATTTCGACAAATATAGGTGGGCGGTAAAGGTTTACCTCGGGTGACTATCACACGGCCGCTGCCAACGAACGCAATCCCCGGGGACCACGCAGCAGTTGCGGTGAAATAGTTCTTGGGTGCCCGCGTCAAGGGCCTCATCAGGAACTATCTCACCGCAACTTATTTAGGAGATGAGTTAGAGGGCACCGAAGAGGATGGCGTAGGTAGTGGATTCGCCGAGCTTGAGCTCGTCGCCGGGATTGAGTTGGGCGGAACGGCCGGGCTCGACCTGAATGCAGACGCGCGTGGCCCCGTTTACCACCACGGTTCCGTTGGTGGACGACAAGTCCTCGACGTGCCAGATATTTTGAGCATCGCACCAGATATGGGCATGGCGGGCCGAGACATCGTCGCCGACGTCGGTAATATCGCCCTCACCAGTGGCCAGCGCGCCAATCTCAACACCCTGCTCACTCGGCTGAATCCAGCGCGGGGCGCTCACGACAAAACTGTTTTGCACGCGCAGCAAGCCCAAGGGGTGCGCCGGGGCGGGTTCGCGCTCGCCTGCGGTCATCGACATGCCAAGCGAACGCGGTGTGGAGGTGCCTCCGCCACAGGTCGCGTGCGCGTAGTCGATGGCATAGTTCACCGAGGACCGCACATCCGCCGAACAACCGACGGCGACAAACAGCACCAGCACGGCCTCGGCGCGCTCGGCGGGCATGAGTTCCGCCGCCTGGGACAGGCGATCGAGCGCGTTGCGATAGAGATTCGTGTCCTGGTGGCACTCTTCGAGCGCGCGTACCATCGGTTCACCTGCGGGACCGCACACCATATTGATCACAGCCGTGGAGTCCATGGGATTTCGCTGGCGCAGGGCCAGTTGCGACATAATACGCGCAGCCGAGGTACCGTATTCGGCAAAGTAGCGCTGCTGAAGCGTGCCGACCGGCGCGCGAACGATAAAGCGGGAAACCCAAGAGCGATCGGCGGCCCGGCTCTGCGGGCTGCGGCCGTCGGCGAGCGGACGGGACGAAAGCACCAAGCCGCACAGCTCGATATGGCTCAGATGCGCCGCGCGCTTAAAGATGTCAAACATGGCCCCGCATGGGGTGAGCTCAACTTGAGATGCCATGACCTAGGCCTCCTTGGTCGTAGAAATAGAATCGGACGATACTTCGACAGGTCCGCCAAAAGTACGGGCAGCTGCGGCTCCACCGGCAAGCGGAGTCGCCATCTGGGCTTTTGTGCGTCGCGGTGCCGAAACGGGAAGTTCAAAGGCAAAGCCCATCGCAAGCAAAAACCACGTAAGCGTATAGGTTGCAACCAGAGCGGCAACAAGGCCGCCCATCACGGCGCGTTGGGAAAATACGCTACATGCAGCCACAACCAGCACCGGAACCTCGCAGGCAGAAAGCGCAAGCACACCCTGCAGGAAGCCCGAACGCCGATCGCGCGCAAGTGTCCCCGCGGCAACGCCGGCTATACCTGGCAGCGCCAACGCCAGTGCGGCAATAATACCCGGTAGCGACCCAGACCACACGAGCGATCCCAAAGTCGCCGTCACGCGAGCGCCCGACGCCAGCAGCGCGGCCGAAACCACGACCACAGCCCAAACCACGCCACAGACGACCGTCGCGCCGACCATCAGCGCGCGACGAACCGCGCGGCCAGACGCATCCATGGGGCACGGCGTGAGCGGCTCGCCGCGGAGCGAACGACCGACATTTTGCGCATAGTGTTCACAAAACGCCGAGAGCGCCGCCTCGACCGCCGCCGGCTCGGGACGATCTTTTTGATGGCTGGACAGACAGGCCATCACCACGTCGAACAGCTGGGCATCGACAAACGCCAGCGCATCGCGTAGCTCCTCGGAATCCGGCTCAAGCCCCAGCTGCTGGGCCTGCTCGGCCGCGGCGAGCGCCACATCGGGCTCACGGCGAAGCAGCTGAGTCAAATCGCAACCGGGCGCATGGGCACCAATGGGATAGTCGGGCCGCGTGTCCATCTTGAGACGGTAGGGGCTGGCGATGTCGCGCGTCTTTTTGCGCGAACCCGAGGTGCCCGAAGCGCTCGGCGCGGCTTCGTATGGCGCGATGCCGGCAATGAGCTCGTAAACCGTGCTTGCCGCGGCATAGACGTCAATCGCCGGCGACATACGCAAAGCGCGCAGGTCGGGAATATCGTCGGTGAGCATCTCGGGCGGGGCATAGGCAACCGTCGCACGACGCAGCGTGGCATAACGCTCCGTAAACGACGCCTTGCCGCCGGTACCGGCCACGGCCGACGCAGGCTCAAGCGCCAGCGACGAGCCAAAGTCGATCAGGCACAGGTCAAAGGTGCCCTCGGCAAGCTGCCGGTCAAGCGGTAGACGCGCCGTGCGCACCATAATATTAGCGGGCGAGATATCGCGATGGACAAAGCCCTCCCCCACCAGGCTCATGCGGCAGAGCAGATCGAACAGGTCGCGACCCAGACGCGCCGCCACAAGCGGCGACAGGCGTCCGGCATCGTCCACGGCAAGTCGCGAACGCAAGCGGGCAAGCGTCTCGCCCTCGACCCATTCCATGACAATTGCAGGCACACCGTCGACCTCGCCCCAGCCATAGAGGCGGGGAAAGCCCTTAAGGCCCGAAAGGGCGCGATGGCATTCGTATTCCTCGCGAAACGCCGCCTTGAACTTGGCGACCAGTGCCTCATGGGCGGCATCGTCGTCAAACTCATCGCGCGTCGGCAAGATGAGCTGTTTGAGTGCCACGGCCTCGCCTTGGGCGTTGACGGCACGCGTCACGCGGCCGATACCGCCACGGCGCATGGTGGCATCGTCGGCAAACAGCATCGTAAAACGACGCAGATAGGCAGGCAGTTCGTCCTGACCGAGCGCAATGGCCGGCTCAAACCCGTCGACACGCGCCAGGCGCAGGCCGACCATGGGATCGCGACCGAGCGATTGCGGTGTGGTGGATGCAAGATCGGTCATCATAGGGCAAGCGCCGCCACGTTATTGTTGAAGTTACCGAGTGCGACGTCATCATCGCCGTAATGGCCGACCCATTGACATAGGTTGGTGTAACAGCCCCACAGATTGGCATACTGCTGGTACCATTTTGACCGGGGCGAGAATGTCTGACGACCGAACTCGGCTCGGATGACAAACATCTCCCCGACCAGGCTGTCGCACGGCCTGGGATCTCCCGTAGAGTTATAGGTCGAAACCACGTCATTGGCACGAGAAACATAGCCGTCGAGCATGTTGTACTTGGTCACAAGCCAACTGTGAATGCTCTCTTCCTCAGCAGCGGAAAGGCCGCCGGAGTTTGTATCGTTGTCAGTGTTGCCGCCCGTCGAGCCGCCGTTTCCAGACCCTCCGGCAGAGGAACCCGACCCAGAGCCGCCGCCCGAACTCGACGAATCCGAGCCGGAGCCAGAAGTATCCGAGCTACCGGGCTTTCCGGACTGCTGGGCGTCCTGCTCCTTCTGCTGCTCGACCTTATTCACCGTTGCCGCCACACTATTGTTGGACAATCGATCGATGATCTTGGTGTTGGTGAGCACGATGGTTTTGCCATTGGCAAGCGTGACTTCGTTGTCCGGGGCCTCGGCGCCGTCCGCGTCGTCGGCGCCAAACACAATATGCGCGACCACACTTGCCCAAGCATATCCAGTCGTGGTGCCCAGATCACTTTTGACCTCATGCCCCACGCGCGGTTCGCGTGCGGCATGTGCCTGCATCATGGACGGCACGGTCATGCCATAGGCAGAAACGCCAGCTATGACCAGCACCAGCGAGCAAGACAGCAGTGCGTACGCCCGCGGCGCCAAGCCCAGTCGGCGTCGCATGCGCACCGCGGCGCCGCGCTTTGTCTGAGTGCCACCGGGCCGCATGCGTTCTCCTCCAACAAAAACACGCCGCTCGGGAGCGGCGCATTCATTCGAATCCATATTTGAGTGTATCAGCGAACCCAAAAGGTTGCGCAACGAATGGGCAAATTAAGGATGCGAGTGGAAGCATCCATGCGATAAGCGGATACAAAGCATCTTTGTTGCACAACAAACTTACAGTCGCACGGGGAAATTATGGCTACCCCGTGCGTCGCGAGGAAAACATACGGCAGGAGCAGGCCGCCACCTAAATCGCGCGACGGGCCTCGATGGCGCGGCCAAGCGTAAGCTCGTCGGCATACTCCAAGTCGCCGCCCACGGGAAGGCCGCTTGCCAGACGCGATACCTCGACGCCCAGAGGCTTGATAGTGCGGGCCAGATAGCTCGCCGTGGTCTCGCCCTCGATGTTGGGGTTGGTGGCGATGATGACCTCATGGATATCCTCGTGGCCCAAGCGTGCCAGCAGCTCGCGAATGTGCAACTGCTCGGGACCAATCTTGTCCATGGGGCTGATCACGCCGCCCAATACGTGGTAGAGACCGTGGTAGCTGCCCGTGCGCTCGATCGCCTGGACGTCGCGCGGCTCGCCCACCACGCAAATGCGAGTGGTGTCGCGCATCGAATCCTGGCAGATGGAGCACTCGTCGGCCGTGGCGTAGTTAAAGCAGCGGCTGCAAAAGTGAACCTCCTGCTTAACCTCCAGAATGGCCTCGGCCAGGCGGCGCGCTTCCTCGGCGTCAGCCTCCAACAGGTAATAGGCGATGCGCTGAGCCGACTTGGGGCCAATGCCCGGCAGGCGACCCAGCTCATCGAGCAATTTTTGCAGGCTATGGTTGGCACTCATATATATGCGCGTCTTAGAACGGCATGCCCGGGATGTTGAGGCCGCCGGTGATGGCGCCCATCTGCTTGTTGGCGAGCTCGTTGACGCCGCGAACGGCCTCGTTGACGGCAGCCATAATCATGTCCTGCAGCATATCGACGTCCTCGGGATCGAGGGCATCGGGATCGATGGTGAGGTTGACGAGCTCCATCTCGCCGTTGACGGTCACCTTGACCATACCGCCGCCGGCAGAGGCGTCGACGGTCTGGGACTTGAGGTTCTCCTGCGCGGCGGCAAGCTGCTCCTGCATCTTGCGGGCCTGCTTCATCATCTGCTGCATGTTCATACCGGCCATGATGGCTCCTTTACGTGCGGCCGCACGCCGAGCTGCAAGGGCAGCCGGAACACGGCGGGACTTTCAAACTCAAAAATCGTACCACGGCGCGAGGCCAGCGAGCGGGGCGGACACGCTACCTCAGTCGATATACATGTCCTCCAATACAAACCACGCGCAAAGATTATGCAAGGTCGAATTATGCAAGGTTGCATAATATCGCATACTCAATCTAGTAGAGCCGAATCCGGCATTTCATGTGTGCCACTAAATAGCTAAATGCCGAACCGCTGCTCGAGGCGGAGCACATGTCGGCAGGGTATAATTTGATTGTCATAGATAGCAATTTGGAGGTGCCCCATGAATGCCCCCGACGCGCTCCAAAACATCCGCTCAAAACACCCCGTTGCATATGTGGTTCTCTATCTCTTTGTCGGCTGGGCATTGCTGGTTGTCATCACCCATGCTATAGCCTTTGGAGCAGAACTGCTGATAACCAGCTCGGACCAGCCCACCGTCAAATGGGAAGCGACCGATGAGTGCACCGATGGAACCCGAACCATTTACTACAACAGCCCGTCCCTCTACCAAGAGTTCAAGGTCAAGATAAAGGACTCCAAGATTGTCGGTGCCGAACCAGGCGCTTTCTTGACAATCGGAGCAACCCTCGACGCCGAGCAAGTCGAGTACACGGACAGCCGCGCGACGTATCGTGTCGACCTCAGCACCCTAGGCCGACCGTCACGCATCTGCCTGCTCGAATGCGAGACACGCGGCACCACGCTACACATGTCCGAAATTCAAATGCGCCCGGATAAAGAGCCCCTAAAGGGCTAGGGGTCCTAAGCCCAGCAAGCGATTCTCAACAGTAAAACGACAGCCCACCGGTTGCTTCTTTCCAGCGTTTGCAAATCAGCGCATGGTTAGATGAAACAAACTGCATGATATCGCGTAAATCCCGAGCAGGAATATCGCCCTTGTTATGGGCCAGCTTGCATCCGCCGGAGCGGGTAAGCCATATCTTGGTTGCCTCGGCAGTGGGGCGCTTGACCGCAACGTGAACATGGACAGGTTCGCCGTTCTCCCCCGTCCAGAAGAAGATGATGTACGGCCCGAGTCGAAACAGACTAGGCATAGACTCGTCCGCCTTCGTAGGCAAAACGCAGGATGAGCGGGGCATTGTTGCGTACAAAATCATCGAGTTCTTTGAGGTCTGCTTCGCTAAAGCCCTCGTGCGACACCCAATTGAATGCCGGCAAGATGCACTCCGCCGTGTCAAAACCCCAATCGCGTGGGCGCTCCACAACGACCTTCACCGTATTGTCCTCACGGACTTCGGAATACGAAACTTGCGTATCGTCCTCAAGGCGGACATATTCCCACATCATAAGCTCGCTCCGTTCAAAGACGTCTCTTCTTGAGCAGTATACCCGCCTGTACAGCTACTCCACCGGCTTGAAGATGGTGGACTGACCGAAGACGCTGCGGATGAGGGCTTTGGCCTCGTCCTCGGTCTGGGGGATGCATGGGGCTGCGCCCTGATGGCCGAAGGGGCTGCCAGCACCGGGATTGGATTCCCAGGGAGCGGCGGGGACGTCGTCGTTTGCAGAGGCTGCGGGTGCCACAGCAGCGGCCTTGGGCGCGGACGCCGCACCCGGCACGTCGAACGGGGGCAGATCGTCCCCGCCGGCATCGGCAGCAAAACCACCGACCATGGCATCGTCGTAGGGCACCTGCTCGGATTCCCATGGCGCAGCCTGCGCAGGCGGCTGAGCCATGGGGGCGGACGCGCGCTCGGGCGCTCGGGGCGCGGGCTCGGTCGGGAGCTTGCCCGTGGCAGGAGCACCGGCAGGGTTGTCGGAGCGCAGCCAAGGGGCCTTGGCCAGGTCGGATGACTTGGGCGCAGGCGCGGCAGCGGACTTGGGCGCGGGGATCGGAGCAGCCGGTTTGGGCGCAGCGGGTTCAGGCGCCGACGGGGTCGGTGCCGCTACCGGCGCCGCTTTTGGCTGCGTCGCGCTGGCGCTCGAGGATGCAGGGGGCACCGAGGACACGGGTTGCGGGTCCGCAGATGCCGCAGCCCGTGCAGATGGAGAATGCTCCTCATGTTGAGGAGCCGGCGTGCCACCCCCATCCAGGACATAGTCGACGGTGCGATGACCGAAGACCGCACTGACTGTCGGCAAAAACACCGCCTGTGTATCAGCACGCCCGAGCATCTTGATAGCAAATGCCGTAGGGAACGAGACCGTGAGCTTAGAACCATCGTCTGCCGTAGCGCGAGCGTTCAACAGGAGAGCCGCATAAGAAGGTTGTTGGGCCTTGACGCGCTCGACGACCTCGCCCCATTTGCGCTGGAGCTCGCCAGCGTCCTCGACCGCGGGGGTCTCGGCAGCACCGGCGGCGGCAACCTGAGCGGCGTTGTTGGACTTGGACACCGGCACGGTCGATGCAGCAGGCGCGGGAGCCGGAGCCGCAACGGGTTGAGGTGCAGGCGTTACAGGTTTGGGCGCGGGAGCCGGAGCTGCGGACTTGGGCGCAGGCTGGGCCGCCGGAACAGCAGCGCCGCGGTCCCAAGGCATGCCACCCTGATGCGCGGGCGTAGCAGCGGGGGCGGCAGTCGCCGCGGGAGTAGCAGCTCGGGCACCCGAGATCAGCGTCGGTTGTTGTGTCGTCGCAGGCGCAGCCGCGACAGCCGCAGGCGCACTCGCTTGAGCAGCAGCCACGCTCGCCGGAACGGCGGCGTTGGCAACCATGGCCTCCAAGCGTGCCACGCGCTCGGCCAAAGCCTCAATCGTTAAATCGGCCTCGGGACGCGCCAGACGCGTACAGGCGATCTCGAGCACCAGGCGCACGTCGCTCGCGCCCCTCATCTCCAACGCGGCATCGTCGAGCACCGTCAGCACGCGGGCCAGACGGTCGGCCGGATGCTCGCCAAAGGCAGCAGCCTCGGCAGCAAGCGCCTCGGCCTGCTCGGCCCCGCCCTCAAACAGCTCGGCACGGGCACCGGCAACGCAGGCCACATACACGTCGCGCACATGCGCCACCAGGTCGCGCGTCAGCTCAAGCAGATCATTGCCCTCCTCGACCTGTGCGCGAATGAGCCCATAGAGTTCAGCAATATCACGCTCGGCAATAGCGCGGGCAAACTCGCCCAGGATCTGGTCCGAAACCTCGCCCAAAAGCGAGCGGGCATCGTCCGCATGCACGGCGCCGTTGCCAAAAACGCTCAGCTGCTCCAGCGTGGAAAGCGCGTCGCGCATACCGCCCTTGGCATGGCGCGCCACGATGGTCAGCGCCTCGTCGTCGTAATCGAAGCCCTCCTGCTCACACACGTAGGACAAGCGATGTTCGATATCCTCGTTGCCGATGCGATGAAAATCGAAGCGCTGGCAGCGCGAGAGGATGGTCTCCAGAATCTTTTGCGGGTCGGTGGTGCACAGCACGAAGATCACGTGTGCCGGCGGCTCCTCGAGCGTCTTGAGCAGCGCGTTGAACGCCGCCGTCGTGAGCATGTGAACCTCGTCGATGATATAGATCTTGTACTTGCCGCGCACCGGGGCAAAGTTGACGGAGTTGATGATCTCCTCGCGCACATTGTCCACGCCCGTGCGGCTTGCGGCATCGAGCTCGTAGACATCGGGGTGGTTGCCCTCGGCGATGAGCTCGCACTCCTCACAGGTGCCGTCGGGCATGCACCCGCTTGCGCCCTCGGCGCGCGCTGCCTCGGCATTACGGCACAGCAGCGCCTTGGCAAGGATGCGCGCCATGGTGGTCTTGCCCGTGCCGCGCGGTCCGCAGAACAGGTATGCGTGGGACAGGCGCCCCTCGGTGATGGCGTGCTCGAGCGTCGAGACGATATGCTGCTGGCCCACCACGGAGTCGAAGGTGAGCGGGCGATACTTTCGGTACAACGATTCCATGGGTGCTCCCCCGGGTATACTGAGTCTTGTTGCCGCGACGGCCATGCGGTCGCACGGCATACTGCATTCATAATAACCCGTACGGCGAGCCCGCCGCGATAGGAGTCCAAAGAGCATGGCAGACGCAGAGAGCAACCTCGTCCCCTCCGAAGCAGCCGACCAGGTCGAGGTCGCGCTCGAGGAGCAGGCCGCAGCCGACGACGGCATCCTGTACCTCAACGAGTACCAGTACGAAAACGACCTGGTCACCGACTTCGCCCGCCTGGTCGCCTCGCCCAGGCGTCGCGGTTCGCTGTATGTCGCCGCGGCAATTGCCGCGCTGATCGGCATTGGCATGCTGGTGGCCGGCGGTAACTGGATCAAGTTTGGCGTCGTCCTGATCGTATTCGGCGCCTTTTTGGCCTGGTGGAGCAAAAACCTGCACCACACGCTCGCCCGTGACTTTATCGACGCCGTCGAGGCCGACGAGTCCATGGGTGGCCGCTATCGCCGCGTCGCTGCCAACGAGGACGGCCTGATGGTTTGGGGCAAGAGCGGCAAGTCGCAGTTCTTCCCGTTTGAGAAGCTCGACCACGTACTCGACGGCGAGCGCATCTTTGTAGCCATGTTCGCCGACCAGGGCGTGACTATCCCTAAGGACACCTTTATCCGCGGCGATGCCGAGCAGTTTGGCCCCTTCCTTAAGGCGCGCATCAACAAAAAGCTCCGCATCGAGACCAAGAAGAAGAAAATGAAGGCCGAGAAGGCTGCCGCCGAGGCCAAGCGGGGCGACAAGGCCGACAAGCCCCAGGACAACAAGGGCAAGCAGCGCAAGCAGAAGAAGAGCAAGAAGAAGCGCTAGGGCCGAGCGCCACTGCGAAGGGAATCTCATCCCGCTTCAGCGTAGGATGAGGCTCCCCCAACAGGGCCTTCGAGCTATTTAACTTCAAACCTGAAGAGCCTTCGCTCCGGCAGATCGGTCATCTTCATCGTATAGGTCCCGGGAAACGCTTTCTCAAAACGGACGGTCTCGTAACCTTCGAAATAGTCGTTGGTGTTTTGCATCATGAATGGGACGAGCAACTCGTTCTCCGCCCCAACCTGTACAGCAAACGCAGCAGAACCGCCCAGCACCGGCATTGCCTGCGTTATCAGATCGGTATTGACCACAAAGTCATAGTTTGGCGCAGACTCCGGCACCAAATGCCAAACATACGCTTTAATTCCGCCTTCGACATTGTCCTTATTCCTGACACGCATCTTTACGGCGATAACACACGTGATGTCGGCGTCCTTCAATTTCGTTTTCGTATCTACGATGCCATATTTTGAATAATCATCATGCGCACGCTTGAGATACTCGCGCGGCGTGAGCAGCTCTGCCCCGTCTATGCAAAACGAATACCCGTCAGTCGCCACATCCTTCGACCCCAGAAACGCCCCATCCATCGAGAGCCATTCGCCCTCCGCGTAATATTTTTCAGGAATGACTGTCCGGTTCCCGTTAACGACGCTCACCCTCATGCCCGCAAGGCCGGTAACAGCACAGCCAAAAAGCGCGAGCATCGATCTTCTCGTCCACAGGGTCTTCTTCATCGCGCTCACGACCTTTCCCGAACTTCCACAACGGCACCGTCGCGCATGCAGTAAACCCGATCGGCCAGCTCCTCGAGCACCTCTCCGTCATGGCTAGACAGAAGAACCTCGCGACCCGTTGATGCCGCCATCGCCACAACACGCTTGAGCATTTCAACGCCCGCTTCGTCGAGGGCATTTGTTGGTTCATCGAGAACAAGCAGCTTCGGCTTTTCCATAATCGCCGCAGCTATCCCCAGACGCTGCTTCATCCCAAGCGAGTATGCTCGGAACTTCTTTTTTTCGTCTGCATCGAGCCCCACGAGCCGCAGGGCGGAGCGAATGTCCTCGGGGGTGGCAACGCCCTTGATTTGAGCTATGAGTTCCAGATTGTCGTAGCCAGACAGATATCCTAAAAAGGAAGGAGCCTCTATCAACATCCCAAGACTCGGCGGAAACGAGATATCAGCCCCAAGTCTTTGACCATCGATAATGATTTCGCCCTCGGTGGGTCTAATCAATCCGCAGACCGCTCGCATAAGCATGGTCTTGCCCGAACCGTTTATCCCCTGAAGCCCGACCACGGTCCCAGGGTCAACCTCGATAGACACGTTGCGCAGGACATCGTTTTTGCCCATGCGCTTCGATACGTCCCTAACGATCACGCTCATATCTTGTCCCTCTTTTCGATAAGGTCGGCCTTTCGAAACCACAGTCCACCCAACGATAGGCATAACGACATAATCACAATTGAAAACAAGCCACTCGAGCCCGTCGCAATTCCTTCTTTGACGATTCCACCCCAGCGCAACAGCATCAAGGCATTTCCCAGTAGCGCCCAATGCCGCGCATATGCCGAACAGATCAGGTAGCTCATTACAACCGCAAATGAAACTGACGGCCCAAGCACAAACCCAACCGTTGCCTGCACAAACGCAAGCGCCTCAAAAGCAAGAAAGAGACCTGCGAAAAACGGCAGTGCACCTGCTTCGCTCGCCTTGAGAAACCACGGCGCCAAATTAGCCAGCTGAAGCGACTCGCCATGGATGACCGCGCTGAACGAGGCACTCACCATCAAGCTCCAAATCACAACAGAGCAAACCACCACGAGCAGCGAAAATGCTGTTATCGCCGCCACTGAGATAAAACGCGAGACCCACCAAAGGGTTCTCGCCCGGCATCGGACAAGCGTTTGCAAACCAAACCCGTGCAACGATTCGGCGGGATAATCGAGTGTTGTATAGAGAATAAGCAGAATGAGAAATAGCCATCCTAGCGGAGGCACAAACATGACCCCGGGCCTAGGCTCAAACGGAGCAGATCCGGCAAACACGAGCGCAAGATTGTCCGCAAACCCCAAGGCATCCGTCCTGACCCCATACACAGAAGACAAACCGTAGGCGTACACCAGGTTCGCAACGGTCACTGCCGCAATCGCAATAAAGGTAATGATGTTCTTCTTCAAAACGGTCCTCAGGTCCGCGGCGACCAGCCTAAACAGCATCAGACCATCTCCCGCCTTTTCCACGCCCCAGAAAAAGCCAACGAAGCAAGGGTCAATAATATGATTTCCGCAAAACCGGCTCGAATGTCTGGCCAGTTATTCAGCGATTCCGACCTGATGCTGTTGAAGATATTGCAGTTAAACCCCACACAAGCCATTACGCCGAAGATCCAGCCATTTGCAAAATGCCACGCAACCATTAGCAGATACGGGACAATTATCGCTTTGATTCTGCTACGAAACAAAATTGAGAAGCCAGTTACAGCCATGGATAAAGTCCCGAGCGTGACCGCATCGAACAGCGTGTATGCAAGCACATATAACAAAGGATGTGAATAAAATAGACCGGAGAAATAGCTATGTAGGTAAAGCCCTACGTAGGTCGACTCATCGACCCGAGGAAGATACGCAGGAAAAAGCATCGAGACAATCAGGAAATTGACGAGCAGAGGAATGGCAGTCACTGTAAACGCGGAGAGGAAAGCAGACAGCACCTTTACGTTCACGTATGCCTTTCTGGAAACGCGCGTGCATATCTGCATGTCATAACCACTCAAACGCTCAAAGAGGCACGACCAAGATCCGGCCAACATTGCAAGCAGGGGCAGTGCATAGAAAAACACCGACGCAGACAGTGGCGCGTTCGCGCTCACAACAATCCAGTTACCGAAGCTGCTTTCACGTGTTTGACCGAGATAGTTTTTGGCTTGCATGCCAACGCCGTAACCAAAAGAAAGAAGGTTGTGACGTTCTTTTTCCAAATTTGCCCACGGCTCCAGCGCAGCAGCTATTGCAACTGCGACTGCAATCAAGAGAGCAAAGATAAAAGCTGGGCGTCTTATCGTTTTCGACAGCTCATATCTTACGAGCCTTTGGTTCATACGTCCTCCTCCCCCTTCCGACCCAGAAAGCCGGAGGGAGCCAATTCAAACAACTATGCGGGAAGCTTGCGGAAATGCCCGACGCAGTCGGGGCTCCATACACCAATAACAGTGCCGTAGCCAGACTCCGCCCATGCAGTCAGTCGCGCCGCAGATCGCCCGTTCTCACGGACGAGGTTATACATTTCCCACTGTCCCTTGTGATTCGAACGATACGTTCCCTGAGTACAATTCATGCTGCCGCTACCGCTTGTGTTATACGCACCGTCTGTATATAACCGAAGCGGATTTCCCGTATAACCTTGGATATCCAGATAGAGCGATGAGGAATCATCCTTTTGACGGTAGCCAGTTGCACTCGTCCCGGCACATTGAAAACTAAATGCCCTATCGGCATTGTTCGTACAGGTCGTAATTCCCGTATCGGCGTTTTGAGTAATGCTAGAAACCTGAGAGGTGTCAAACTCCTCTTGCGCGAACGATGCAGCGGGAACCCCTAGGGACAGACCCGCAGCAATCGCCAACCCGACTCCGATTCGAGTAATAGCGCTCCTTGGCTTAATCATGGCCTTCTCCAATCAAAAGCGGCTAACAATGCGTCGACGCACAGCAACCTTTGCATGAATGGAGAAAGATGTCTGTAAACACTCGCTATTGAGTTGATAATCCAGGCGTTTACACGTTATCTACCTGCGATAACAATGAAATAAGCTCTGCTTTGTTCTTGATCTTCAACTGGCGATAGGACGCGGATCGCAGCGCTTGCACCGTAGATGCAGCGTAACCGACATCCTGCGCAATAGTCTTTGTCGTTGTGCCCTCTGCCGTCATCAACAATATTCGGGCCTGAACATCGGACAGGGCGCGCGACGTAAGCAGAGCCAGCCGGCGCACGTGAGCTGCTTCGGTGGACCCGTTCGCACGGTACTTCAAGACGGCCTTCTCGTCCTCAACCGAGCGTACGAGCACGATGTGCGTAACGAGCATGGGCACAGACCAGCAAACAATCACCGTTGCCACGACGACATTGACGGCCGAACTTTGCCCCAGCAACGACGCAAGGAACAGAGGCTCGAAAACCGTCAGATCCTGCACCATGTTGAGCAAGACAACCCAGACAGGAGCCGCCGCCCCAAAGCAAAGCATCCATATCCCAAGCATTTTGCGCTGCGGACAGCTACGCAGCACTATGTATGTGAGCAACATCCCCGTCAGCACCGCGAACCCATGGATTCGCCCCCTAGTGGCCGCATGGATTAAAGTAGCCGCACCTATTGACACCAACGGCACGATAGCCCGGACACGGGCATGCACCTTAAACGGACGCAGCCCAACAGCGAGCGAGACCGTAGATGCCACGCCGCACAGCAGGACCGGCGCAGCCATCAACGGATCGCATATACACCTCCATGCCGCGATATAGACAAAAGACCATTCCACGGCAGACAGCACCGCCCATACGCACGGGCTTCCGAGCCCAATCGCCCCATCCGTTCTAGTCAGCGCAACTTCACGATTCAGTTTTTCACCCGCGTAGTGCAGCGACAGAAGCAGTCCGAGACCCAATGCATAGCTTGCGAGAGAAAAGGCGACTGCCCGCGAAACACCGGATCCCCAATCGCTATCCGCCATTACCAAGGGGCCCGCCGCAAGGAGGATAAAAAATGTTGTGAGCAGGTATCGAAACAGCCGGCGCGTCCGAACTGATGTCAACATATCACCAGCATGCCGCTGCAGCAGACCAGGCCCTGTAGCATCACCCTCACCCGCAAACAATGCCACGAGCTCGCGTGAGCCCGCAACCGATGCCTTCCCGTATGCTCGGTGAAGCGTTGTTCGCACCGTCGATGGCTTCGTACCCGTCTCCCTGGCAATTTCCGCCGGCGTTTTCCCTTTGAGCAGCAGTCGAACAAACTGCTCTTCTCGAGGCGACAGGGCAGGGGAAAACACCCCCGCATCGAATGGGTCGGACGTGCGAGGGGTATCCGAATTGTTGTCCCGTTTCTCCCTTAGCAATGTGCATACGAAGGCGGCAACAGCAATAGCGGACCCCATCGACAGTGATGCAATGACTGCGGCATCGCTTGCAAAGTATGCCACCTCGACAGCCGGAACAAGGCCAATGGGAACTGCTACAAGCACAGAACGGGCAAACACGTCGCCCTGCCCCCGACCAAAGGCGCGGGGACAGCAAAGCAGCGGGACCGCAGCCAATACGAGATAGACCAGCGGAATTAAAAGCACGAGGCCAATTGATGCGGCCGTTACAGAGGGCATCCCCCATGGCTCGGGAACGACTCTCCATGAAATTCGACAGCAAAACAGCAGGCAAGACAGGACAACTATTGTTTCTGCAAAAAGCGTGCTCTGCGATCGGCGGGTCCCCCTTTCGCCGTCCCGCGCCGCCCCCCGTATCAAAGGAGAGCCCGCCGTATCCCAAATTACATATGAGAGGAGCAACGACCCAGTGAAGCACAAGGCACACGAAACACGATGCAACAACCAGATTGGTGCAAACACGATTGGAATAGAATCTCCGCGAGCATAGAAGGCCAAGTCGACCCATTCGGGAACCACCGCAATAGCAGCAAGGAAAACACCGAAGACGCCAAGGCGACCCGGCCGTCTTATTTCTCTCCCCTTGCGGAGCGCAACACCATGACCAAACGCCGCGAGGCATGCGCCAAGGATAACGAGCCAGGTCATTGCACCTGATGCCAAGCCGATTGAAGATGAAAACCGGTGATAAGGGGTAACCGCCATTACGACGAGCGCAATGGCGAAAGCAGATGTGGCAGAACAGCGGGAAAAGAGCATATGACCTCCATAGCGTGTCATTATATCGCTCGGGCTGCTCGTTTATCTCCACGCCCACACCAGCCAGCATCAACGATTCAGGCGAACTCCAATCCGAGCCAGATCACGGTTCAGCTTTTGTCCGCAGTCCCCGCATCAAAGCGGGATGCGGTTTCCTTTTGAGCGTCGATCTGGAAACTGTATCCCGTTCTGAGTCAATATTCTGGGACGCAGTTTCCGCAGCACACCCCATTCGGAAAGCGTGTCCCAGTATTTGGCCGCAAACTGGGGCGCGCTTTCCGGATGGGTCGAGACGAAGGCCAAGACAGACAGGCAGCCTCGCATCCCGTTATCCTCGCCATCCGCCCGAGCGTGCTACACTAGCAGCATCTATGCCACCGCGAATGGCTCGGCCCCGCGCCCGCCGCTCGCAAACGAACTTTAAACGCACGAGGGTTGGCCATGCCGCTTTTCCCGCAACATACCGCCCGGTTCTCGCCGGACGTTCCTTTGGAGGGCACCAGCTCTCGCGAGCTGCTCAAGCGGTACCAGCCGCTCGAGACACTTGCGACCGGCGGTTTTGGCTCCATCGAGATCTGCCGCGACACGCACCTGCGCCGCCGCGTCGCCATTAAGCGCATCCCCCTTATCAACGGCGCCGGCATGCCCGCCAGCGACATCATGGATGTCCTGCGCGAGGCACACACCGCCGCCATGCTTCAACATCCCAATATCGTGCAGGTTATCGACTTTACGCACGATACCGCCTATGCCTACCTCGTCATGGAATATGTCGACGGCATGTCGCTCGCCGACTTTTTGCATCGCGTGGACGGCCATTCGCTCACCTTTGACGAGGCCGCGGCAATTGCCGACGCGCTGGGCCAGGCGCTCACCTTCGCCCATAGCAACGGCGTGCTCCACCTGGATATTAAGCCCGCCAACGTGCTCATCGACCACTCGGGCAACGTAAAGCTCACCGACTTTGGCATGGCGCGACTGTCGTCTGCCGGCGGCTTTGGCGGCTCGCGCGGCGGCACCATCGGCTACATGCCACCCGAGCAGCTCGATATCGAGACCGGCACGGTCGATGAGCGCGCCGATGTCTTTGCCCTCGCCTGTGTAATCTATGAGGGCCTGTGCGGCAGCGCCCCCTTTATGGCGGCCACGCCCGCCGACTCGCTCGACCGCATCATCGGCGGCGCCACCTATCCCAGCGAGCTGATACCACACTTTCCCCCGGGAGCCGAGGCCGCGCTCATGAGCGCGCTCTCCCCCATGCCGCAGGACCGCCCCAGCAGCATCGAGGCATTTTGCGACCAGCTCCTTGCCGGCTTGGGGAGCGTGCGCGAAGGCCGTCGCAGCTTGGAGCAGATGGTAGGCGAGCTTTCGAATGACGAGTGCGCGGCAGATGATATCGAGCCATCGAGCTACGAGGATGACACCGTCGAGGTCGACCCCGCACTTGGCTGGGCGGGCACGCGCTGGGGCCGCGCACGCAATTACACCATGCGCGGCATCTCGGCGCTCTCATGCGGAGCCTTCAGCTTTTTGCTTATGCAGACAGCCGGCGTCGCGACGCTTCCCGGGCTGGTCGTGGCGGCCGTCGCCATTGGCGCGGCGGCAGGCTTGGCCCCGCAGATTGGCTCGGCCATCTCGGCCGTGGGCTTTTTGGTGCTCATGGCCAACGCCACCATGCAGGCGCAGGGCATCCTGTCGATGCTGCCGGTCGCGGTCATTTTTGCCGCTGCCATGTCCGGTTGGTGGATTGCTTGGGGACGCACCGAGGCGGCTGCGAGCGCGACGCTCACCTGCGCGCTTGCGCTGGGTTGCCTAACCGGCGACGCCCTCCTTGCCGCCGGAGCCGCCACGAGCATCGCGGCGTTTTGGCTCGGCCCGGCAAGCGCAGCGGCGGCCACGGGCATGGGCGCACTCTTTGCCCGCCTTGCCGCAGCGGCTCTCTCTGCGGGAGGCGTACTGGGGCTTAGCAATGTCGTCGCAGCGCTGGGAGACGCGCTCCTTCTCGCTGCAATCGTGCTGGTTGCAGCAATAGCCGCGGCAACATCGCTGCTGCTCAATGCTCATGCCAAGCGCGCCGAGCAGGGATCGAACCTTGCCGCCATCGTCGCAATTGCCGTCGCCGGCATCGGCTCGGCCGTATCGTTTTGTCTTGCACACCATATGGAAATTGCCAGCCTTGCGGGCCCGGTCGTCGCCAAGGCGGCGGTTACGGGAATCCTATCCTCTATAATCGTCGGGATATGCCTTTATTTGCTCGGATACCAAAGAACCTATACGGAGAGTGATCTTTCGTGAACTTCCTGAACATCTTCGAGGACCACGTGGCCGGCATCTTCGGTGCCACCCGTGCCCCGTTCTCCTTTAAGAAGCTTGCCAAGCAGGCCGCTCGCGACATGGAGGATCAGACTCTGGTGATCAACGGCGTCAACACCGCGCCGGCGCTCTATACCATCCTGATTGCCGCCGACGACGATCCCATGCTCGCCCCGTTCTATCCCGAGCTTTCGCGCGAGGTCCGCGAGTTTGTGAAAGCGCAGGCCGAAAAGCGCCGCTACGTCTTTGTCGGCGAGCCCCTCGTTCGCTTTATGATCGACCCGCAGCTGCGCGGCGGCAAGTTCTCGGTCTTTGCCGAGAACGTCGATGCCCCCACGCTCGGTCGCCTGTACGAGGAAGAGCGCGCCTACCAAAACGGCCTGGGCCAGAACAACTCGGCCGCGAGCCGTGCCGCCAGCGCCCCGCGCGCCGGCCAGCAGCAGTTTGCCGCCCCGCAGCAACACCCCGCTGCTATGCCGCAGCAGCAGCCGGCACCTCGTGCTGCCACTCCCGACCCGCTTGCCGTGGCCGACCCCTTTGCGCCCAATATGCCCGATCCCGCCGCCGCACCCATCCCCGTGCCCCAAACCGTCTCGCGCGACGCGCTTGCCGGCATGGGCGGAGCCGCCGCGACCGGCGCCGCCGCTGGCCTTGGCGCCGCAGCCAGCATCGCCTCCAACATGGCAAGCTCTCGCGCCCCGCAGCGTCCGCTCGCCCAGCTCGTCGACGTCGTGAGCGGCGAGAGCCACGCCATCACCTCCGCACAGGTGACCATCGGTCGCGAGCGCTCGGTTTCCGACATCGCCCTGCGCGACCCCAACGTGTCGCGCCGTCATGCCCAGCTCACCTTTACCGGCTCGGACTGGTCGATCGAGGACCTCAACTCCACCAACGGCACGCTCGTCAACAACCGTCGCATCACGCGCTGCCCGCTGCGCAACGGCGACCTGCTGACGTTTGGCCTGAGCACGTTCGAATTTAGGGGATAGTCGCTTATGAACATCGATATCGTCCTGTTTGCAGGCCGCATCGTCCTGGTCGTCCTGCTTTATATCTTCCTGTTTGCCGTCATGAAGACCGGCGTGGGGCTCGTCCGCGGCCAGCGCCGCGACTCGGCCATCTGGACGATCGATGTGGACAAGGGCCCGCGCGGCATCCGCGGCATCCACGTGGATATGCTCGGCCCCGTCATCGTCGGCCGTTCGCCGTCGTCGGACATCTGCATCAACGAACCGTTTGTCTCGGCCTCGCATGCGCGTTTTTCGCTGCAGGGTCCGGCACTTATTATCGAGGACCTCAACTCGCTTAACGGCACGCTCGTCAACGGCCGCCAGCTGGTGGAACCCGCAACGCTGCGCGAGGGCGACGAAGTCCAGATTGGCGACGTGGTCATGAAGGTGAACCGTCGATGATCGACGAGGAGAACAAGTCCGCAACCATGCCAGAGACGTCGGCCGCCCCCGCGACCGCGCCGGTTCATGCCGCCCCGGCGGGCCATGCGCCCGTGGAGCCCGAGGACACTGTGTTCTCCCTGCCTCTTTCGCATGTAACGCAAGAATATCCGACGCTGACCGACGGCGAGGATACCGAGGACAACGCTGACGGCGGTAACACCCCCATCGGCGTGCACGCCGCTACCGAGCAGCCCGCGGTCCCGCAAGACATGCCCGCGCCGGCTCACTTTGCCGAACCCGTCGCCACGGCGATTACCGAGAGCTCCGCGGTATTTGCGGCTCCCGAGCCCGCGGCACCGGTGTTTCCCGTAGCGCCGGCACCCGCCGCAGCACCCGAGTCCGCATCTGCACCGGAACCCGCGGCGGCGCCCGAAGCCATGCAGTCTGTAACCGAAGACGTACCCGCAGCAACGACGGAGGATGTCTCCCAATCCCACGGCACGCCCGCGCCCGCGCACTTCGCGACGCCCGAGTCTGCAGCCGTCGCCCCGCAAGACGACGAGCCTGTCGACCGTACAACCGAAGAGCCCGCCACGCCCAACGTCAACGACCCGAGCAACGATGCCGACACCGTCTCGCCCGGCGATACGGCCGAGATTGACGTTGCCGCCGTGGAGGCCAAGCTTAAGGACCCCGGCTCGACCATGAGTTTTGAGCCGCTGACCGACGAGCGCGTCGAGACTGACTCGACCTACGACGCCGGCACGACCACGCAGCTCATGTGGGGCGCCCGCTCCGATGTTGGCTGTGTGCGCCCGCATAACGAAGACTCCTATCTGGTGCAATCGCCGCTCTTTTGCGTATGCGACGGCATGGGCGGCCACGCCGCCGGTGAGGTAGCCTCCTCCATCGCCGTCGAGACCATTGCCAAGACAGCGCCGCAGGCAGCCGACGCCGCACGACTGGCGGCCGCCGTCGAAGCTGCAAACGCCGCGGTCATCGAGGCTGCGCTCAACGGGCTTGGCAAGCCTGGCATGGGCTGCACGGCAACCTGCGCCTATATCGAAAACGACATGCTCGCTATCGCCCACGTGGGCGACTCGCGCGCCTATCTGCTCCACGAGGGCACGCTCATCCGCGTGACCCGCGACCACTCCTATGTGGAGGAGCTCGTGGACGCCGGCGAGATTACGGCAGACGAGGCTCGCATCCACCCCAACCGCTCGGTCATCACCCGCGCGCTGGGCTCGGATCCCGCAATGTATGCCGACCACTTTACCCTGCATATCGAGGAAGGCGACCGCCTGATCCTGTGCTCGGACGGTCTTTCGAGCATGATTCCCGATAGCGATATCGAAAACATCGCCACGCAGTCCTCGACCGCGCAGATTTGCGTCGACAACCTTGTTGACGCGGCACTGGTCGCCGGCGGGCATGACAACGTCACCGTGCTTGTCGTTGACCTGGTCGACGATGGCGTCATGCGCGAGGCAAAGCGCGTCCGCCGCCGCAACATCACCATTGCCACCGTACTGGGCATCGCTTTTGTGCTGGCGGCAGCCATCTGGGCCTACGCAGGCATCACCGGCTCGTACTACCTGGGCACCTACAAGGACACCGTCGCGGTCTACCGGGGCATTCCCGGCAAGCCGCTCGGCCTTAAGCTGCACTGGCTCGACAGCACGACCACCATCAAACTGTCCGACCTGCCCGAAGACACACAAAATCGCCTTAAGGCAGGTATTCAGCAGACGAGCATCGACGACGCACAGGACACCATCTCCAAGTACCGCCATCAGATCGACGAGGAGCAGACCCGTCAGGTGATCGACGCGCAAACGATCCGCAATAACACCGACCAGGGTTCGATCTCCGAATCGGATTCCGAGAATACCGCCGAACAGTCCGCCGAGGCCGAAGCCTCCGATAAGAATTAGAAAGGGAGTGCCGCTTATGAGTCGCCGTAATACCGAACTGCTCTTACTCATCGCCTCGGCGTTCCCCGTCATCCTGCTGTATGCGATGTACGTGCTCACCGCAGGCGCCGCCATCTCGTTTGAGACACTTGCCGTTCCGATCGGTCTCTTTGCCGCCTTCGCCGCGGCGCATATCGCCGTGCGCATTCTGGCACCCGGCGCCGACCCGGCCATCCTGCCCATCGTCTTTGTTCTTTCGGGCATTGGCATCACGTTTGTGACGCGCTTGGCGCCCACGCTCGCCATCTCGCAGCTCGTCATCCTGTTTATCTCGGTGGCGTTGATGGTGGGGACGCTTGCGCTGGTCAAAAACCTCGACGTGGTCATGCGCTACAAGTACACCTTTGGCATCATCGGCATCATCTTGCTGATGCTGCCCATCTTTATCGGCACCACGATCTCGGGCTCTAAACTGTGGATTCGCATCGCCGGCTTTACCATTCAGCCCGGCGAGTTCGCCAAGGTCTTTATCGTGCTGTTCCTAGCCGGTTACCTGGCCGAGAACCGCGAACTGCTCTCTATCTCCAACCGCAAGATCTTGGGTCTTAAGATTCCGCGTCTGCGCCTGCTGCTACCGCTGTTCGCAGTCTGGGGCGTATGCCTGCTCGTCGTTGTCTTCGAACGTGACCTGGGCTCGGCCTTGCTGTTCTACACCATCTTCTTGCTGATGCTCTACGTTGCCACGGGTCGCTTCTCGTATGTCATCATCGGCCTTGTGCTCTTGGCCGTGGGGGCCGTGGGCGCTTACAAGTTCCTGTCGCACGTCCAGGTTCGTTTCCAGATCTGGGCCGATCCCTTTAAGGATGCACAGGGCCAGGGCTACCAGATTGTCCAGTCCCTCTTCTCGCTGGCCGACGGCGGCCTTGTTGGCGTCGGCATTGGCAACGGCATGGCCAACAACATCCCCGTCGTCGAGTCCGACTTTATCTTCTCGGCTATCGGCGAGGAGATGGGCCTTTTGGGCGGTGGCGCCGTTCTTATCCTGTTTATGCTCTTTGCCGTACGTGGCCTGACCACGGCAGCCCGTGCCAAGTCCGACCTTGCCGCCTTTAGCGCCACCGGTCTTACGGCCGCTATCAGCTTCCAAGCGTTCTTGATCGTTGGCGGCGTTACCCGCCTGATCCCGCTGACCGGCGTCACCCTGCCCTTTATGAGCCAGGGTGGCTCCTCGCTGCTGGCAAGCTTTATCATCGTCGCGCTGCTGCTGCGCGCCGGTGACGAGGCAACCGGTCGCGAGGCCGAGCTCACCGGCACCGGCACCATGGCCGCCATCACCGACGACCAGGTCGCCTCGGCGTCCTCCCCGGCCGGCACGCGCTTCGCCACTTCGTCTTCGTATGCCCGCGGCAGCCACTCCGCCGGCTCGCGCATGCGTCGTCGCCTGCTCGACACGCCCGAATCCGGTGTGCTCGGCCGCGTGGCGCTCGCCAATCGACTGACCCGCGCCGTGCTCGCCTTTACGGCACTATTCGCCATCCTTATCGGCAACCTCACCTATGTCCAGGTCATCAAGGCCAAGGACTATCAGGACATGCCGACCAACAACCACACCATCGCCCGCTCCAAGTACATCCAGCGCGGCTCCATCATCACGTCCGACGGCGTGACGCTGGCCGAGTCGCTGCAACAGGAAGACGGCACCTACGCCCGCTCCTACCCCAACGGAAACATGGCCGCTCACGTGGTGGGCTATGTAAGCCAGCAGTACGGCACCGCTGGTGTCGAGAGCGTCATGAACGAAACGCTCACCGGCTCCAAGGATTACTCCAGCTGGGACAACGCCCTCGCGTCGCTCGCGGGCCAAAACCAACCGGGCAACACCGCCAAGCTCACCATCGACTCGCGCATCCAGACGGCTGCCGAGCAGGCACTCAAGGGCTTTAAGGGTGCCGTGGTGGTTATGGATCCGCGCACCGGCGCGGTCCTCGCATGCGCAAGCTCGCCCACCTATGACAACACCAACATCGATGCCCTGATGCAGTCGGGCGGTGGCGAGGACGGCTCCATGTACGACCGCGCCATGGACGCTCTCTATACCCCGGGCTCGACCTTTAAGGTCGTCACACTCTCCGCGGCGCTCGAAACCGGCACCGCCAGCCTTACCAGCACGTACCAGGCGCCCGGCTCCATGGATATCGGCAACGCGCCGGTCACCAATTACGCCAACGAGAGCTACGGTACCATCAGCCTGCAACAGGCCTTTGCCGTGTCGTCCAACGTCGTCTTTGGCCAGGTGGCCAACGAGATCGGCGCCAGCTCGCTCGTCCAGTTTGCCAACGCCTTTGGTTACGGCCAAAAGCTCGGTCAGGACCTGACCACCGCGGCCTCCATCATGGCCGACCCCTCGCTCATGACCGAGTGGGAGACCGCCTGGGCAGGCGCCGGCCAGCCTGTCGGCATGGACCACACGCCAGGTCCGCAGACCACCGTCATGCAAAACTGCGTGATAGCAGCGGCCATCGCCAACAGCGGCGTGGTCATGGACCCGTTCTTCGTGGCCCAGGTGCTCGCCCCCGACGGAACCGTGGTCAAGACCACGCAATCCCGCTCGCTCGGCCAGGCCGTCAGCGCCACCACGGCCGATCAGGTCAAGCAGGCCATGCTCGCGGTTGTCCAGTCCGGCACCGGCACCGATGCCCAGATTCCGGGCGTCAAGGTCGCCGGCAAGACTGGATCGGCCGAGACCGGCGGCACCAACGTCAACTCGATGTTCGTCGGCTTCGCACCTTACGATTCACCCACGGTCGCCATCTCGGTGGCCTTGGAGGATTACGACAAACACGACGTCAAGGCAGCCAAGATCGCCGGCATCGTCCTGACCGCGGCACTTGCCGCCCAAGGAGCGTGATGCCTGTGATCGAAGCGGATACTTGGGGCGCGCCACGGCCGATGAGCTAGCGGCAAGGCGCCACGCGGTCCCAGCGACCATAGATTTGGTACTACACACATCGTTGAGCGAATAAGTTAGTTAGGAGCAGGAATGGAACAGAGGGTCCTCGGGGGAAGATACCTCCTCAAGGATAAGGTGGGAACGGGCGGCATGGCGACCGTCTTCCGTGCGCAAGATCAGGTCCTCGACCGCACGGTTGCCGTCAAGATCATGCTGCCGCAGTATGCCGGCGACGCCACCTTCGCCGCCCGCTTTAAGCAGGAGGCCCAGGCAGCAGCAGGTCTCTCCTCCCCCTATATCGTGGGCGTCTACGATTGGGGCAAGGATGGCGATACCTACTACATCGTCATGGAGTACCTGCGCGGTACCGACCTTAAGAGCGGCATCAAGAGCCACGGCGCCCTCGATCCAAAGAAGGTCGCGCAGATCGGCTCGCAGATCAGCTCCGCGCTTTCGGTCGCCCACAAGCACGAGATCATCCACCGCGACATTAAGCCGCAAAACATCATGGTGCTGCCCGACGGCAACATCAAGGTCATGGACTTTGGCATCGCGCGCGCAAAGAACAGCCACCTCACGCAGGACAACAATGTACTGGGCACCGCCCACTACGTAAGCCCCGAGCAAACGCGCGGCCAGGACCTCGGTCCCACTTCGGATATCTACTCCCTGGGCGTCGTGATGTACGAGTGCGCCACCGGTCGCGTCCCCTTTGACGGTGACGACGCCATCTCGGTTGCGCTCAAGCAGGTAAACGAACTGCCGGTTCCGCCGAGCCAGATCAACTCCGGCGTCGACGCCGATCTGGAGCGCATCATCCTCAAGTGCATGGAAAAGGACCCGTCGAACCGCTTCCAGACGGCAGACGAGCTGCGCCAGGTGCTCAACAACTACCTGTCCGGCCGCGCCGTCAACGTCTCCGAGCCCACGCGCATCATCGGTGCCGCGGGCGACCTGGGCGCCACCAAGACCCGTGAGCTGTCTGACTCCACGCGCGCTATGGTTCGCCCCGTATCGGGCGTAAGCGGACAGACCAACCCCCGCAGCGCCGTCTCGGGTTCCACCGGTTCCTACGAGGTCGATCAGCCCAAGTCCAACAAGAACAAGATTATCGCCGCCGTAGTCGCCGCAATCGCCGTGGTTGGCGTTGTGGTGGCCTTCGCCACCGGGCTCTTTGGGGGCGAGCAGGTTACGGTGCCCGATGTGCTTAACAAGGACCAGCAGACCGCTATCGAGCTGATCAAGGAGGCCGGCCTTGAGGTCGGAACTGTCGACCAGAGCTATAACGACGATGTCGACGAGGGCAAGGTTGCCGAGCAGACCCCCAACGGCAACACTAAGAAGCCCAAGGGCTCCAAGGTTAACCTGGTGATCTCCAAGGGCCCCAAGCCCTCCGAGAAAGTTGAGGTTCCGCAGCTCGTCGGCCTAACCAAGGACCAGGCCGAGGCCGCGCTGGCAAGCGTGGGCCTGAAGGGCAACGCAACCGAGGAGGCCAACGAGGCCGACGAAGGCCAGGTCTTTGAGCAGGGCACTGATGCCGGCAAGGAAGTCGAGAAGGGCACGACCATCTCGTATAAGGTCTCCAGCGGTCCTGACACCACCTCCGTCCCCGATCTGACCGACATGACCGAGGCCCAGGCACGCAACGCTCTCGACATGGCCGGTTTTGGCGTCAACGTGAGCTACCAGGAGAACGATTCCGTCACCGAGGGCACCGTCATTAGCTGGAACCCCAGCGGCAAGCAGAAGCCCGGCGCCACGATCACCGTCGTCATCGCCAAGAAGTCTGGCAAGGCCAGCGTTCCGGGCAACCTGTACGGCAAGAGCATCTCCGCCGCCGTCACCGCGCTCAACAACGCCGGGTTCTACAACATCGCATTCTGCGATCAGAACGGCAATCCCGTGAGTGGCAACGAAAACGCCACCGTTACGGGCGTCTCCCCCACCGGCAAGCAGTCCACCGACAGCACGATTACGCTGACGGTCGCACTTTCTGGTTCGGGCTCGGGCTCGGGCACGAGCACGGGCGACGATTCCGGTACGACCAACTAGTCGCCACCCCACCGCTCATCGCGGCTTTCGCCGCAAACATATTCGCTCAGAAGCGCCCGCTTGCTCCCCGGCAAGCGGGCGCTTTGTTTATCGACAGGCCAGGGCTCCATAGCAACACAAAGAGGCCCGCAAAAACAAGCCTCCCAGGTGACAACAGAATATGTAATGCAGTAATTACTAGCCGCAGAACTTCACCATGGTCTCGACCACGAGCTTCTCGGAGTTGAGCTGCTGTATCATGATGCCCTGCTGGAACAGCGGGATGTTGACGCGCGTGCGCTCCGGATCGGAGTGCTCGACGAACTCCTTCTTATCCAAGGTGCAGACCGAGCGCGACAAAACGACTTCGAAGCGACCCATTACGGCATCGCGCATGCGCTACAATCTCGGTTAATCTGTTAACCACCCGAAAGCAGCAGGAGGCCCCATGCCCACACCAGGCAAGCGCCCATCCATGCGCCAGATTGCCGTCGCGGCCGGCGTATCCGTCGCCACGGTCTCCCACGTCATCAACGGCAGCGGCCGTTTTTCCGAAGACACCCGCAAACGCGTGGAAGCCGCCCTAAAGGAATACGGCTACGTCACGAACATGGCGGCGAAGAGCCTCCGTATGGCCCAGTCCCGGACCATCGGCATGATCGTGCCGGACATCTCCAACGACTTCTTTTCCAAGATCGCCCTGCATGTGGAGCGCGAGCTGGCAACCGAGGACTACTCGGTCTTTGTTTGCAACAGCGCCAATGACCCCGCCCGCGAGCGTGACTACTTCCGCACGCTGGCAAGCAAGCAGGCCGACGGTATCATCTGTATCTCCGGCCTGCGCAGGCTCGACGGCGAGTTCGTCCCCCACGGAATCCCCGTGGTCTGCATCGACCGTGCGCCCGAAAACGACCTCGGTTTCCCACACGTGGGCTCCGACAACATCGGCGGTGGCTACATGGCGACCGAGCACCTCATCGAGCGCGGCTGCAAGGACATCCTGAGCATCTCGAGTTTTACCGCCAACTACCCCGGCAACGAGCGCCAGATGGGCTACGAGCGGGCGCTCGCCGCGCACGGAATGCCGCTACGCCGCGACTACCAGCTGTTTGTCTCGGGTAAGCAGCCGAGCATCATCGAGTCGGAAGAGCTCGTGACCGACTTCCTCTCCACGGGCTACCCCGTCGACGGCGTCTTCGCCCATAGCGACCACGCAGCCGTGGGCGCGCTGCGTGCGCTCGTTGCCGCCGGCAAGCGCGTACCCGAAGACGTCCGTCTCATCGGCTTCGACGATTCCGTTTACGCGCAGCTTCCGACGCCGCAAATCAGCACCATCCGCCGCTTCCCCGAGCGCCTCGCGCACGAGGGATGTCAGGCCCTGCTCGCCCTGCTGCGCGGCGAAGAGCCCGAGATGGAGACGCTTGTCCCCGTTAAGCTCGTGCAACGCGCGAGCAGCTAGACAGCGGGCAGCGAATAGCCGCGTTTTTCTCTCGCATGTGCTCTATCCCACGCGCGACATGCAAAAAGCCCGCCACCACACGGGTGACGGGCTTTTCCGCTACCAGCCGCGTGCTTCCTCCGCACGTACGAGCTGACGAGCCTCGATCTGGCGAATCATATCGATGCGTCGCTGGTGACGGCCGCCCTCGAACTCGCCGGTGAGCCAGGCGTCGACAATCATTTTGGCCAGCTCGATGCCTATCACACGAGCACCAAATGCGAGCATGTTGGTGTTGTTGTGCTCGCGCGACAGGCGAGCGGAATACGGCTCAGAGCAGGTGCAGCAACGGATACCGCGCACCTTGTTGGCGGCAAGCGAGATGCCCACACCCGTACCGCAGATAACGATACCGCGATCAACCTCGCCGGACATGACAGCGTCCGCCACGGCCTCACCCGCGATGGGATAGTCAAAGCGCTCGGTGCTGTCCGTACCGAAGTTCACGACTTCGTAGCCGTACTTCTCCTGGATATACGCCGTGATGGCTTCCTTGTACTCGACTGCGACGTGGTCGTTTCCAATACCGATCTTCAAAAGAGACCCCTTTCCATAAGAACCATTCGCGCATGCCGCGCGCTCAATCCGTCCTAATTCGCCGTTCCGCTTCTAATACACCTCGCCGGCGCGCAAACGGCGCAGACACTCCTCGTAACCAGCGTCCTTGCCAAACAGCGCACTGGTGCCCAGGATAAATCCGTCCGCGCCAATGGCGGACAGGTCGCGCACGCGCTCGGGCGAGCAGGCGCCGTCGATCATGAGCTTGAAGCCAAAGCGCTCCTTCAGCGCGGCAAGGCGACGCACCTTGTCGTTCGTGAACTCGATAAAGCTCTGACCGGCAAAACCCGGATTCACCGTCATGACCATCACGTAATCGCAGAGGTTCAACATCTCCTCGATCTCGGAGATAGAGGTGTCGGGGTTCACGGCGATACCGGCGCTCTTGCCGAGGGACTTAATCGCGGCGAGTGTCTTGACCACGTAACGCTCGGACTCCGGATGGATATAGATGATGTCCGCGCCGGCGGAGGCGAAAAGTTCAACCTTGCTGGCAGGATTCTCGACCATAAGGTGCACGTCGACGAGCTTGTTGGTGGCAGCTCGCACGGCCTTGATGTCTTCGAGACCCATGGCGAAATTGGGAACGAAACTGCCGTCCATCACGTCGCAATGGAAGATGTCGATGCCGGCGGCGTCGAGATCCTCGACGGTCGCACGCAGATTGCCGTAGTCGGCGCACATGAGACTGGGGCAGAGCAGCATAGTGAACTCCTTATCTGCTCGGTGATTATCTACTCGGTGGTAATTAATCGTTTAACCTTTATCTACAGTCTGGCTGATTAATCGTTTAACCACGTTGTTAACCTGCAGGCTTTTCCAGATTCACAACGTTGCCATATTTGCCTATCTAGCTGGTATCATGCAGGAGCCCGCACCACGAAACGCTGTCGTATTCCCTAGGAAGAAATCCCGCTACGCGGACAGCAGCAGCCAGGGGCCGCAATCCGCAGACCTGAGCCCGGACCCCCTACGCTCCAGGCGTGATCAGGCGCGCGCACTGGGCGATCTTCTCGTCATAGGACTCCGCGATAATCGACACACCATCGAACCCAAACGCGCGAACATTCGAGAACTGATGGAACTTCGAGCTGTCGCACAGCACGTACGCCTTATTCGAATTCTCGCGCACGATGCGCTTCTTCGCCGCCTCAACGTAGGAGGGCGTCATGACGCCGCGGTCCTCGTCAATCGCGTTGGTCCCGATAAACGCCTTATCGAAGTAAAGATCGCGCAGGATCGATTCGGTCATAGAACCGCAGAACGAGGAGTTCACATAGTTGAACTCGCCACCCACCACGATGAGCTGGGCGCGCGTCTCGCTCTTAATCAGGCACGCCGAGGCATCCGTCGTGTAAATTGTCACGTCGCGGTCGAGCAGCAGACGCAGCAGCGCCGTGCAGGTGGAACCCGAGTCCAAGTAGAGCGTGTCCCCGTCCTCAACAAAACGCAAGGCGACTTGGGCAATCTGTTCCTTCTCACTCCCGTGTAGGCCCGAACGCGTCGAGATACTCACCTCGTGGACAGCCGAAAGGAGCCTCACCGCGCCGCCCGAAAGATGCTCAACCTTGCCAAGCGCCTCCAGCTCCTTGAGGTCGCGACGTAGCGTCGAAATAGAGACGCCCGGCAGCTCCTCCTGCAGCTCGGAAATCCTCGCGAGGCCCGACTTCTGCAGGCACTCTACAATTCGCTCCTGGCGCTCATACGGAATCATATTGGGAACCTCTCCAAACCACTCTGCTTCACGCTCGTTCATTTCTTTTCGAAAAGTGTAACGCACAAGCAGAATAGCGGCCGCCACCTGTTGCGATGACGACCGCTTAATCGATTGACCTACCCTCTCGTTCACAATTTGAACGAGGTTGACACACCTCGCGTAAGCGCGACGCTCTTCAAGCGAAGAGAACGACCCTAGGAGAGGCGGCGCATCCGGGGCTCTTAGGCGAGCTGATCCTCCTTGCCGGTGAAGGCGAAGGCAAGAACACCGGCCACGACGGCGGAAATGAGCATGCCGACCATAGCCCAAGCGAAGTTCATGGGGTCGGAACTCACGAAAGCCGGGAACGTAGTGACGGAACCGAAGGTGAACGCAGTGGTGACGACCTTCATGATACCGAGGAACGCGCCGCCGACGGCACCGCCGATGATCTGCGCAAGCCAGACCTTCTTGTTCTTCACGAGCATACCGAACAGCGTGGGCTCGATGATGGCGGACAGGGCGATCGATACGACACCGGTCATCGCGAAGCTCTTGAGCTTCTGGTCGCGGGCCTTGAGGAACACGCCGAAGGCGCAGCCGATAACGGCGAAGTTGCAGGCGAAGGTGAAGGGGCAGATGTAGTCGAAGCCGTTCTGAGCGATGTTGTTGATCATGATGGGGTTCACGGCCCAGTGGATGCCCATGGACACCAGCACGGACCAGCCGCCGCCAACCAGCACGCCGGCGAACACGGAGCTGCGCTCGATCAGCCAGTTGACCACGAAGGCGATGGCCTCACCAGCGTAGACGCCCAGGGGACCGATGACGAGCATGGTGAGCGGAACCATAACGATCAGGGAGATGGCGGGCAGCACGACGAGCTTGAGCATCTCGGAAACGTGCTCATCGAGCCACTTGTACAGGTACGAGTAGACCCAGACAGACAAGATGGCAGGGATAACCGTGGAGTTGTAGTTCATGAGAACCACGGGGATGCCGAAGAAGTCCGTCATGGCGCCGTTGCCCGCGTCGCCCATGAGGGCGATGAAGTCCGGGTAGAGCAGGCACGCGCCGAGCAGCGCCGACAGGTACGGGCTCGCGCCGAAGCGCTTGCCGGCGGAGAAGCCGAGCAGCACGGGCAGGAAGTAGAACACGCTCATGGCCAGGGTGTACAGGATGGTGTAGGTACCCGTGCCCTCAGCGATGATGCCGAGCTGGGCGGCCAGGATAACGAAGCCGCGCAGGATACCGGAGCCGGCCATGGCGGGCAGCAGCGGGGCAAAGATGCCGGAGATCGCGGAGAAGACTTGGCTGACGATGCTCTCGCCCTCGTCCTTGGTAGCAGCGGAGATTTCCACGCCCGAACCCTTGACCAGCGGCTCAAACTTCTCGTACAGCTTCGGGACCTCAGTGCCGATGAGAACCTGGTACTGACCGGCCTTGTTCAGCGTGTTCACAACGCCTTCGACTTCCTTGACCGCAGCGTCGTCGCAAGCCGCGTCGTCTTTGAGATTGAGGCGCAGGCGCGTCGCGCAGTGCGTCATGCCCGAGATGTTCTCGGGACCACCGACGGCGTCCAGAATCCCCTGAGCCATCGCGTTCCAGTCGCGTTTCATTGGTTACCTCCCCATTGCGCAGAAGAGCTCGCGGACAAGCTCGGCTGCCTTAATCGCGTCGTTTGCATCGATAACGGATTGGATCTTCTCCATGCTTACGGCCTCGATGGCGTCGTTGAGCAGATGGATCATCTGGTCGTTCTGTGCAGCCTCGCCGGCAGCGGGCTCGATGACCGAGAACGTGTCGAAGTAGATTGCGCTGTCGTAACCGTGCTTCTTCACGTAGTAGAGGAACTCGAGGGTCTTCACCGGCGTGGACGTACCAATCATAAGGCCATCGTCGAAGCGACCGTTGCCGTCGTTTAGGTGAATGCCGTAGAGCTTGCCCTCGCGGCCGAACAGGTCGGCGGCCATGGCAGGGTTCTCGTGCTTCATGAGCATGTGGCAGTAATCCAGCGTGACGCCCAGGTTCGGGCGGTCTGCAGCGTTGAGAATCATGCCGGTCATACCCATGGAGTCGATGAACGCGTACGCGCGCTCCTCGTAGGGTTTGTACTCAATCGAGATCTTGAGGTCGGGCGCGTAGTCGCAAACCTTCTGGAATGCGGCTACGAGCTGGTCGAAGACGCGAGCGTAGGCGATCTGGAAGCTGTAGTCAAAGCCGTCGTGGCCGAGCCAGATGGTCACCGTGTTGCCACCGGCAGTGCGGCAGTAGTCGCACGCCTCGTAGCAGAGCTCAAGGGCTTCCGCGGCAAGGGCATCATCGGCATTGCCCAGGTCACCGTTGAGGAAGGCGTTGCGGAAGCGCAGTGCGCAGCCGTTCAGCTGCAGGTCGTGAGCTGCGAGCTTGGCGGCCATGTCCTCAGCCGTGACACCTGTGCAGTGCTCGGGGTAGTTGAGGTCGACGTGCGTGAGGCCCACGCTCTGGAACTCCGCGAACACGCGATCAAGATTCTTGTCGCCATCGCGAAAATAGGAGTTGATACGAGTTGCAAGCTTCATGCTTCTACGTCCTTTACCTTCGTCCTTGATCGTTTCTGCCCGTTCGAGCACCTGATCTATATCCGTAATTCGATAAGGGCCGCCGCCTGCGCGCCGGGGCTTACCCTGTGACATGTAGATTACTGCCACATAAGTTCATTTTCAATCAGTATTTTTCACTCTTTTTCTCATTGTGTCAGAGTTTTTCACCGTATAAAGCCATCTACCTTGTGGTTTTGCTGTTAATCAAGTTTGACCATTCTTGAAATTACCTGATTTTTTCTGAATTAATTTGCCGTTTATCGGTAAAAATCGACCGCTCACGGCTGACGGCGACGCAAGATGGAAGATACTTGCATGAGGAAAAGCACTGAATTCCCAGCGCCGATTCGAATGACGCGATTGGTGACGCGAGCGTCGACGGCCCGAATCTGCCGTCGGCCCCCACTAACCAAAAACGGCGCCGCTCACGCGACGCCGTCATATTCCCTGGTGCCCCCGGGCGGATTCGAAAACTCCCCCCCCCGCGGGGAAATTGGTGACGCGGGTGTCGACGGCGCTGAGCGCTCCGTGTTTTGGTATGTGGATATGGCAGCCATCAACCTTTCTCGGCATGTGAAACTCTAGGCACATATGAGCATACCTGAGCGACGCAACACATGCGCTCCATCTATCCCAACAAGCTCCAGCGGTACCCGCACTTCCCATTTCGTGTATACAGCAGCTAGATTGGGCAATCATGTCAGTATTCAGACGTACGGCCTACAATAAACTCCTCGATTGGAAAGCGAGCAATGGATCCCGAGCCATCATGCTCGAGGGGGCCCGCCGCGTTGGAAAAAGCACCCTTGCCCAAGAGTTTGCGCAGTCCAAATACAAATCCCACCTCGTGATCGACGAATCTGTTGCGAGTGAAAAAAGAAGACCGGAGACTCAACTGGTCTCCGGCCTCATTTCTAAAAAACGTCTCGTGGTTCTACTCGTGCTGTCGGGCTTCTACCAGCCTGCAGAAGTCGTTGACGCTCATGAGCCATTCCCTTTGCGCGGGCGTGTAGGTTTCGAACAGCGATGAGGGCACAACGAGGCTGAGCCTGTCCTTAGCCATAGCTCGTGTGTAATCCTCACTTACGGCGGGCTCAAGTGTTACAAGATGCTTGTCCTCGATTCTGTCAGCCTCATCAAGCACCTGACGCCAACGCTCCTTGATGGTTGTCTTGGCACCGAGCATCGTCAGTCGAGCGACAGGGAACTTGGGGTCGTGGTAATCGTCAATAGAGGGAAAGATGAAATCCGGCTTTGATTTGCCCTCGGTGTATTTCTGCGCCGAGTAGCGTATGCCCCTAGCATCGAATAGCATCGAGAGTTGATTCTCGAACGCCGTCCCCGCACGGGACTTGCGGCGCTGGAAGGCCGACATAGTGGTGCGCAGCACGCCATCAACATCAAGCGCCGAGCCAAGGTATGGCGCGAGGTCGCGCTCCAAGAGATGCCGCTCGAAGACGCGGAACAGCATCTCTTCGCGTTCGTAACAAGCGACCAAGCAGCCATCCGGGTCGCCCGTCCAATCGAGCTTTCCAAGGGTGGAAGCTGAGTAGGCTGAGAAGTCTGCCCCTTTGGGGAAGGACTCGCCGAATTTCTCGATCATACCGTCGAGGAAGTTCTCCGCTGCGATCGGCATGCTAACTTCGATGCCGATGGACTCCAAAATCCTTGCGGCGATCGACGTGATGCGCGTATCCTCCCGAGCAGAGGGCGTAAAACCCTTCTCGCCAACCCCGTCGAGCGCGAAGAGCCAGCGAACTTGAGATTCCGCCGTACTCCCCGCTCGGGCAAATAGGATTACGACCTCCTTGGCTTCGTGTAGGGCCAAAACCATGAGGTCGCCCGGACGGGCCATGCCCATGGCAGCATTATCGTTGTAGTAGAGCCTATACTCAGTTCTAGTTGGATGCTTCCTGCGGGCGTCGTACCAAGTGGTATAACCATGGTCGAATATAGGGTCTGCACCATCATCGAGATATGCGAAGGTAGTTCGCATCCCCTTTATGTCATCGTCTCCGAAAAGCGCGCGCAAAGGCCCCACGCCGTTGAATTCGTGCTGGTGGCTTTTATTGGCCCCCATGATGTCAACGCCCGCGAGGGTTTTCGCGACAGCACCGTCAAAATACGCGCCAAGTACTCCATAGTCCATCCTAGAACACCTCCATCATCAACTTCGCGACCGAGCGCACGACCGGCACGGTCACGGAGTTGCCGAACTGCCTGTATGCCTGAGTATCCGACACCGGGATGATGAACTCATCGGGAAATCCTTGCAGGCGCGCGCATTCGCGGGGAGTGAGTTTACGAGGGTTTTTTCCTTCCTGCCCGACCAGAATCTCGCTGCCATCCTTGTGGTACCGGGCGGAAAGCGTCCTTGTCGTGTCCTCTGGGCCGACCATCGAGTATCCAAAGCCGTGGCCCGCCGCCTCATGCTTTTCGCGATAGGCGCGCAGATAGGCCCATAGCTTATCCGAAATGGTGTAGCGTTCGTTTGGTTGCTCTTCGAGGATTTCCCCTAGCGTATGTCCCGGTCCCGGCACCTCAAGGTCATCCCACGAGAAGGGAACTTCCTCCCTGAACCCCACGATGTAGATGCGCTCCCTGTGCTGGCACGTCCAGTTTTTTGAATCAAGCACTTTCCAGAAAATATGGTATCCAAGGTCCTCCTCAAGCGTCTGTCGTATGACCTTGAAGGTCTTCCCGCCGTCGTGACTCGTAAGGTTCTTAACGTTCTCAAGCAAGAAGGCCTTCGGGCGCTTGTCGCGTATGATGCGAGCGACCTCGAAAAAGAGGGTTCCCTGCGTTTTATCCTCAAAGCCGGTGGGTCTCCCCAAAGATTGCTTCTTCGAAACGCCTGCAAGGGAGAATGGCTGACAAGGAAAGCCTGCGAGCAGGACATCGAAGTCCGGTATATCGTTTGATGCGACCTGACGGATGTCGCCCGCCGGGGTCTCTCCATAGTTCATCCGGTAGGTTTTCTGGGCGAACTTATCCCACTCGCAAGAGAAGACGCACCTACCGCCAAGCTCCTGGAACGGCATTCGTATACCGCCGATGCCCGCGAAGAGATCGCAGAAGGTAAAAGGCGCGTCGCTGCGCTCCCCTTGGTCAAATGGAGCCCCCGCATCGAGCGATGCGATAAAGGCGCATTCAGCCGCCGTTGGACTAGTATCCCCAGACTCCCAGCGCCGAACGGTGCGTTCGCCAGACGAGCCCATACCAAGGGCGGCGGCGAACTCCTTTTGGGTGAGGCCGAGGTCAATTCTCTTTTGCGCTATATCAGCTGCATTTAGTTGCATGGGACGCCTATCTTGGTTGAAAAACGGTCAAACTGTCCTGTATTTACCACAGCGTTAGTCTATCACCCCGAGCGGACATGTCTTCCCCTTGCTTCAGTCCGCCTCTAAACCCCGTAGCATCAACTGGGCTTTAGGGCTTGGACACTCTACCGGAGGGCTCTAGACGCAATTGGTGACGCGGGTGTCGACGGTTCGAATCCGCCGGCAGCTCCCACAAACCAGAAACGGCGCCGCTCTCGCGACGCCGTCATAATCTTCTGGTGCCCCCGGGCGGATTCGAACCGTCGACACCCGCTTTAGGAGAGCGGTGCTCTATCCCCTGAGCTACGGAGGCATGTTGTACTAGTGTAGCAGATTTACGCCGTTGTAATACAGCGTATAGCCACTCTTCGAAGTTGCGGTGGAACAGCCCTCCGGAAAGTGTGTCCCACTATCCAGGCAAATTCTGGGTCAAACTTTCCCAATGGGACCTCGCTGGGGTGGCGCGCGCAGACGTGGTGTAAGAGCGTCCTGAGGTCCGTCGCTGCAAGTCCCGATATTACTCCTTCTTGAGACCGCGCCTCTCGACTATCTCGTCCACTATCTCCCTGGCGCGCCGCCCGAGCGCGCGGCGCCTCCCCTCTGTCGGGGCCGGCCTGTCCGCGGGCTCGGCGAAGCCCTCGGCGGCCGAGGCCTCGGAGAACACGCGCTGCTGGGACCACTGTCCCTCGGTCTCCATGAGGCTCGCGCACGTCAGGCGCAGCATCGACTCCCTCGAGGGGAAGGACTGCACGACCCTGTAGCGGCGCTTGATCTCGCGGTTGGCGCGCTCCTGGACGTTGTTGGTGCGGAGCTTGGCCCAGTGCGCCCTGGGGAAGGCCGTGAACGCCAGCGCGGAGTCCTCGGCCTGCTCGAAGACCTCGCCGGCCCTGGCGGACACCGACGCCACCCAGGGCGCCGCCTCGGCCCACACGCAGCGCGCGAGGTCGGGGTCGTCCTGGTAGACCGCGGCGTGCACGAGGTCCCTGACGGCCGCCTTGGAGTCCTCGGGCCTGCCCGAGCAGGCGCTCTGGAGGTTGCGCTGCAGGTGCGTCACGCAGCGCTGCCAGGCGCAGCCCTGGAACAGGCGCGAGACGGCGGCCACGAGCCCGGCGTGGCTGTCGGAGACCACGAGGCGAACGCCGGCCAGCCCGCGCTCGCGCAGCCCGCCGAGGAATGCCGCCCAGGAGTCCTCGCTCTCGGTGTCGACCACGTCGCAGCCCAGGAAGTGCTTGCGCCCGTCGGCGCCCAGCCCGATCGCGGTCACGACGCCCTGCGAGACGACCGACGAGCCGACCCTGCAGCTCATGTAGGTGGCGTCGAGCCACAGGTAGCAGCACGGCGTGCCCGACAGGTCGCGGCGGCGGAACTCCGCCACCTCGGCGTCGAGGTCGGAGCAGAGGCTCGAGACCTCCGAGCTCGACAGCGAGGATATGCCCAGCTTGGACGCCACGCGCTCGACCTTGCGGGTGGACACGCCGCATACGTACATCTCCTGCACGATGGCGGCCACCGAGGTGTCGACGCGCGACCATCGCGCGAGCATGCCCTCGGGGTAGTAGGTGCCGTGCCTGAGCTTGGGTATCTCGAGCTCCACGTCGCCCACGGCGGTCTTGAGCGACCTGGGGCGGTAGCCGTTGCGGCTGTTCTCCCTGCCGTCGCTGCGCTCGTTGCGGCTCGCGCCGCACATCTGCTGGGCCTCGGAGTCCATCAGCGCGTTCATCACGCTGCCCAGCACCCTGCACGCGAACTCGCGCGCGTCGCCGCACTCCTGCCAAAGCCTCGCCGCCTCGAGGGCCTCGTCGCGGCCGAGGCGCAGTACACTCTCTTCTTGGGGCATCGCCTTTCCTTCCATTCGTCACCTTCATTACTCCAACGACGAATTCTAGGCGGTGTCCCCTCCCTTTCAAGAAAGGGCGGAGGCGGGGCATGCCCCGCCTCTTACACCACATCTCTGCGCGCTACCCTCGCTGGAAACTGTGTCCCAGAATTTCGGCTCGAAACGGGACACAGTTTCCCAAACGACCCCGTTCCGGAAACTACATCCCGGAATCGGCGCTCGAACCGGGATGCACTTTCCCGATCGAGCCCCATGGGAAACTGCGTCCCACTTGGGGGGCGCTCTTTAATGACTAGTTGCCTTTGTGGAAAAGGTTTTTGATAACGGAGGGGATGCTCTTGGCGCCCTTGGCAGTCACATCGATAAAGTCGGGCGAACGCACGAGCTTATCCTCGTCGACGTACTTGCGGACAGCACGAAGCGTCTCTTTGTCGTCGCGCGTCGAAAACGTAAAGTGACCGTTGTCCTTGGTGAAGATGGCAAAACGCGTGATCTTCTTGGTGCCGCGTAAAACCTCGGCGGCAATATAGTCGACCTCGTCCCACGGGATTTGAATATAATCCTCGGGATTGCGCTCGTTGTAATACTCGAACGCCTTATTGCCCACCATCACGTTACCGTGGCTGGTAAGCCCCATCAGGCAGGTTGCCGGCGTTGCCAAATCGACCGTGCTGTTCTGAGATTGCGCCATGCGCGCCTCGCCCTCCAAATAAAACAATCGGACCGCATCCAGTGTACCCACCGGGTGCGGTCCGTTTCAATGGCTCAAAAGCCCTTGCCTAGCAATTCTCGGTCTTAAGCCGAAGCGTGCTTACATGAAGCCGCAGAAGCGACCGATGATGCCGACGGCGAAGAGAGCCAGGATGATGACAATCGGGCTGACCTTCTTCTTGAGGAGCTTGCAGACCAGCAGGGTCAGGCACACGGCGGCAAGGCCGGGGATGAGCTGATCGAGGTTGGCCTGAAGCGTGGTGACCTTCATCTGATCAAGGGCGGTAGCACCGACGGAGTTGTACATCGTCAGCGCTTCCTTGATACCCTCGGAACCGGAGGGCAGGCTAGCCCAGTCGATAAAGGCGCCAGCAGACTGCTTGACCGTGGAGACGATCGGGGTGAAGGAAATGGACACCCAGCGCTCGACCAGGGCGCCGATGATGAACATACCCAGGATGGAAGCGCCATCGGTGACCTTGCCCATTAGACCACCGGAGAGGTCCTTGGCGATGGAGGAGCCGACCTTGTAGCCAAACTCCTGCGTGTACCACAGGAAAGCGTAACGGATGATGTTCCACGCGAAGAAGAACAGCAGCGGACCGACGATGCTGCCGGACATGGCCAGGGAAGCGCCCAGAGCGCCCAGAATCGGGCGAAGGGTGAACCAGAAGACGGGGTCGCCGACGCCGGCGAGCGGGCCCATCATACCAACCTTGACGCCCTGAATGGCGACGTCGTCAATCGGGGCACCGTTGGCGCGCTCCTCCTCGAGAGCGAGGGTAACGCCAATGACGGGGGCGGAAACATAGGGGTGGGTGTTATAGAACTCCAGGTGGCGCTTAAGAGCGGCAATCTGGTCATCCTTGCTGGTGTAGAGCTTCTTGATCGCAGGGATCATTGCGAAGCACCAGCCGCCGTTCTGCATACGCTCGTAGTTCCACGAGCCCTGAAGGAACTGATGACGGAAGCAAACCTTCTTGCGGTCAGCCTTGGTGAGCTGAATCTTGTTCTCTGCCATATGTATCACTCCCCTCCTACTCGTAATCGTTCAGAATGTCGCCGAGCGGGTCGCCGGAGCCACCGCCCATGCCGCCACCCTGCTTGGCCAGATCCTTAAGGCCAAGGTAGATGAGGGCAAGGGAGATGCCGATGAGACCAAGGGCGATCAGCGTGAGCTGAGGGATGGCAGCAAGGACAAAGCCGAGGACGAAGAACGGCCAGGTCTCCTTGGTGGCCATCATGTTGATGACCATGGCGTAACCGACGGAAGCGACCATGCCGCCGCCGACAGCCATGCCGCCGGACAGCCAGTCGGGCATAGCGTTAAGCGCGTTGGTAACGGCCTCGGCCGGGATGACGCACAGAAGCACTGCCGGGATGGCGATACGAAGGCCCTGCATGAGGATGGCAGCATACTGCCAGCGCTCGATGCCGGAGAAGTCGCCCTTCTCGGCGCAACCGTCCATGGCGTGAGCGATAGCGGTAGCAATGGTACGGCAGATCATGGTCAGGAACAGACCAGCGACCGACAGCGGGACGGCGACGGCGATAGCGGTGGTAACGGCCTTGGCCGAATCGGTGGCGCCACCGTTGAGGGCGAGCACCATGATGATCGAAGAAGCGACCGAGGCCAGAGCGGCGTCAGGCGCGACAGCGGCGCCGACGTTAGCCCAGCCAAGGGCCATCATCTGGAGCGAACCGCCCAGGAGGATGCCCTCCTGAAGGTGACCGGTTACGAGACCGATAAGCGTGCATGCCACGAGCGGCTGATGGAACTGGAACTCATCCAGAATGCCTTCCATACCGGCAAGCAACGCGACAATCGCAACAAGCAGAATAGTGATTGCAGACATGTATCGGACCCTCCTTTACTATGCTTGAGCGGCCAGTTCGGCCTTAGCTTTCTTCAACATGGCGTCGAGATCCTCGGAGGAATCCGAAGGAACCTTGCGGACCTCGAACTTGACGCCCTTGGCCTTGAGGGCCTCGAGAGTCTTGACGTCGTCATCGCCCATAGCGACGGCGTTGGTGACGACGACCTTGCCCTTGGAGTGAGCCATGGAACCGATGTTGACTTCCTTGATGTCGACGCCGGCCTCGATGGCCTTGAGCAGATCCTGCGGGTTCTCAAAGAGCAGCATGGCCTTGGTGTTACCAAAGCGCGTGTCCTTGACGACCTCGGCCATCTTCTTGATGGGCACGACGTTGGCATGGACTCCCGGAGGGGCAGCCTGCTCGATCATGGTCTTGCGGAGCTCGTCGTGAGCAACGCCGTCGGAAACCACGATGATGCGGTTGGGGTTGATCTGCTTGGTCCACGTGGTGGCCACCTGGCCATGAAGCAGACGGGTGTCGATACGGACGTGGGCGATCTTGATGTGCCCATCGCCGATGACCGTTCCCGGAGGGATGGCGCCTGCAGGAACAGCGGCGGCCGCAGCCGGCTTCTTCTCCTCGGGCTCCAGAGACTCGGGCTTGACGCGCACGCCAGCCTTAGCCTCAGTCACGAGATGTTTTGCGATCGCATGTGCAGTGTTCTTTGCGTCAAAGCGCTGCGAATATGCCTCGATGAGCATAGGCAGGTTGACACCGGTGACGATAGCCCAGGAATCGTGGCCCTCGATGAGCCCGCTGATCTGGTTGAACGGCGTGCCGCCCCACAAATCAACGAGGAAGAGCACCTGCTCCTGGTCTTCGAAGGAAGCGATTGCTTCCTCGACCTTGGCACGGAAATCGTCGGGGCCCATGCTCGGCTCGAGCGAGACCACGGCAACAGACGGTTGATCACCAAAGACCATCGAGCCCGTCTGCTTGATTCCAGCTGCCAAGTCCCCGTGGCTAGCAAGAACAATACTTACCATCACATAACCTCCTTTTTGTCTACGTATTTCCTACACGACATGAAAGGAGTATAGCTGTTTGGTTTGTGGAATTATAGCTAAATCCGCAAAAGGTTGGATTATTTGTTTAAACGTCTAGGTTTGTTACAAGTTGATTACGTTACTGCTTTTTGACTCATTACACGACAAGGCGTCGCTCATCAAGCCATGCATTTTACAGATACAAGCAGGCTGTTCATTAATATCGATTTTTGGCAAGCGCGAATGCGCTTGTACTGCCGCTATTTTGTTTAAACAGACATGGCTTGACTTATTTCGTGACTTATGGTCTATGAAACCACTCAAAATAGTTGCGGTGGAATAGTTCTTGTTTAAGAGCCAGAAGGCTGAATTTAGGAACTATTTCACCGCAACTTATAGGGAATCCTAGGCGATGTGGAGGGGGTTGGCGGCGTCGACGGCGTCGGGGACGTCGGAAGGGCCGTCGGGGACAGCGTCTGCCGGGTCCTCGTCGGGGGTCTCGATCTGCTTGATCATGACCTCCTGGCCCTGCAGCAGGTATGTCTCGCCGCTACCGCAATGGGGACAGGTCTTGCCGTGCTCGACCGTCGCGTAGTCGCAGCCACACGCCTCGCAATGTGTCACGGCCTCGACGGACTCCACGATAAGCTCCGCGCCCTGCGCGATAGGCTTTTTATCTGCTGCCCAGCGCCAAGCGTCGAGCAGCAAGTCGGGAACGACGCCCGAGACCTCGCCCAGCAGCAACGTCACGCTCGAAACGCGACGCACGCCATGAGCGCGCGCCACATTCTCGACATCGCGAATGATGTGATAGACGATTCCGAGCTCGTGCACTTTTTCCTCCGCCGTTCCCGTTATGACTACTTACTTGCGACCGAACTTAATCTTGATGGCGCGCTTTAGAGCGTACTTGCCGAGGCTTGGGAGCTTTTGCTCGTATTTGACCATCGTGGAGCACTCGGGGCGGTCGCGATCCAGATGGATGGCGTCGAACGCGCACTTGGTGGTGCACAGGCCGCAGCCGATGCACTTGTTGGGGTCGACGATCGAGGCACCGCAACCCAGGCAACGGGCGGTCTCGGCGCGCACCTGCTCTTCGGTAAAGGTCTCGACGTACTCGCTAAACGGCGCGGCCTTCTCGCGCTCGCGGTCCACGTGGGCAACCTCGCGGCTCGCGTTGTCGTAGCTCTCGAGCACAACGTCGTCGCGGTCGAGCGCGGTGTAGCGGCGCTGGTTGCGGCCGATGGTGAGCGTGGAGCCTGGCTGTACAAAGCGATGGATGGACACCGCGGCCTCGTGACCGGCGGCGATAGCGTCGATGGCAAAGCTCGGACCGGTGTAGACGTCGCCTCCCACAAAGATGTCGGGTTCGGCGGTCTGGTAGGTCTGGGGATCGGCAAGGGCGCCCTGGCCGCGGCCGAGCTCCACCTTGGAGCCAGCTAGCAAGTCGCCCCACACAATGGACTGGCCAATCGACATGACGACACGGTCGGCATCGATACGGCGCAGATCGTTCTCGTCGTACTCGAGCGCAAAACGGCCCTCGTCGTCAAAGACACGCGTGCAGCGCTTGAAGGTGATACCGCACACACGACCGGCCTCGTCCAGGTGAATCTCCTTGGGGCCCCAGCCGCAGCTGATGTGAGCGCCGTCCTCAACGGCCTCGCGACGTTCTTCCTCGCTGGCGGGCATCTGGGCCTCGCTCTCCAGGCAGAACATCTCAACGTGCTCGGAACCCAGACGGCAGGCGTTGCGCGCGACATCGATAGCCACGTTACCACCGCCCACCACGATGGTACGGCCGGACAGGGTATCGATCTTGCCGCTGTTGACCTCGCGCAAAAAGTCGACGGCTACGGTCACGTCCTCGGCATCCTCGCCCGGAATACCGGCAAGGCGGCCGCCCTGGCAGCCAATGGCCACGTAGAAGGCCTTAAAGCCCTGCGCGCGCAGCTCGTCGAGTGTCACGTCGCGACCAACTTCCACGCCATAGCGGAACTCAGCACCCATCAGGCGAATGACCTCGACCTCGGCCTCGACAACATCCTTCTGCAGCTTAAAGCTGGGAATGCCATAGGTGAGCATGCCGCCCGGGCGTTCGTTCTTCTCGAACACGACGGGCTTGTAGCCCTTCTCGGCCAGATAGAAGGCGCAGGACAGACCGGCCGGGCCGGCACCGATGATGGCAATCTTTTGATCGAAGCCGCCAGCGCACGTCGGCGTCACCACGGGTGGGACGTAGCGGGTCGCGGCGTCCAGATCGCGCTGAGCGATAAACTTCTTGACCTCGTCGATGGCCACGGCCTCGTCCACGCGACCGCGGGTACAGGCATCCTCGCAGCGACGATTGCACACACGGCCGCAGATAGCGGGCAGCGGGTTCTCGCGCTTGATGAGTGCCAGTGCCTCGTCATAGCGGCCCTGCGCCGCAAGCTTTAAGTAGCCCTGAACGGCAACGTGAGCAGGGCAAGCCGTCTTGCAAGGCGCGGTGCCGGACTCGTGCGTCTCGATGCGGTTGTCGTTGCGGTAGTTGGGCGACCACTTGGTGTGATCCCACTTGGTGGCGTCGGGCAGCTCCTGGCGTGGATACTCGGGCACCTGTCCGCCCGCCTTTTTGCTGCAGAGCTTTTGGCCGAGCTTGGCGGCACCGGCCGGGCACACCTCAACGCAGCGACCGCAGGCAACACACTTGTCCTTCTCGACCTTGGCGACATAGGCCGAGCGCGACAGGTTGGGCGTGTTGAACAGCTGAGAGGTGCGCAGGGCATAACATACGTTAACGTTGCAGTTGCAGATAGCGAAGATCTTGTTCTCGCCGTCGATGTTGGTGATCTGGTGCACAAAACCGTTGTCCTCGGCCTGGCGCAGGATGTCGTAGACCTCGTCGCGCGTCACGTAATGGCCACGGTCGGTCTCGACCACGTAGTCGGCCATATCGCCCACGGCGATGCACCAATCGGCCGGGTCGTCGGCGCAGCCCTCTCCCATCACGCGACGGCTCGCGCGGCAGCTGCAGGTGCTGGCGGCATACTTACCCTCGTATTTGTCGAGCCAATGCTCGATATGCTCAATCGGCACCGAGGTGCTCGAAGCATCGATAGCCTTCTCGACCGGAATGACATGCATACCGATGCCGGCGCCTCCGGGCGGTACCATCGGCGTGGCTTTGGACAGCGGTCCCTTGGACGCCTGCTCAAAGAACTTGGCAAAGACCGGGTGCTCCTCGAGCTGGCTCACGCGCATGTTGAGGAACTCGGCAGAACCCGGCACCAGCATGGGCAGCACCCATTGCTTGGCACGCTCGGGATTTTCCCAGTTGTACTCGAGCAGGCCCGTGTAGCTCATATCGTCGAGCATCTTTTCGATATCGGCCTCGGGCATGCCGGTGAGCTTGACCATCTCGGGCAGCGTATAGGGACGGCGCATCTTCATCTTGCAGAGCACTTCGGCCTGCTCGTCGGTTGCGGCCTCGGCAAACGACCAGTACTCGTAGCCCAGCAGCTCGTCGCGATGCAGCAGACGGTTGGTGCAGTGCTCGCACAGCTTGACGATGGCCTCGCGCGGATGCTCCGGCAGCGGCGGCACGAACTCCGAACCGATGTCAGGCTCGGTGTAGCTAATTCCCGGTCCGTTGAGAATCATGGTTGTCCCTTCTCTTGCCGCAGCGCGACGAGGCCGCAGCGCCCCTCTTTTTTGCAGGCCGGGCATGCCCCCATGCCGTTCACCCGCCATTGTTGACATTGTGTCAAAAATAGTATTGACGAACCGTCAACAATATTCAAGACTGTTAGGCGAACGGTCAGGCAAAAGAGGATGAAAGGCAGCAAGCGCATGGGCGATAACACAGTGAACATCTCTGTGGCCGACGCCGTCCCCACGACCGACAGCGCAGCAAAGCGCTTGACGGGCGACGAGCGCCGTCGCGAAATCCTCGCCGCCGTGCGCACCGTGAGTTCCGAGCTGGGCGTGTCGCATCTATCTGTCTCGGCCGTGACCAAGCGAGCCGGCTGTACGCGCTCATTGTTCTACCACTACTTTGCCGATATGGACGCCGCCGTCACCGCTGTTATGGACGAGGCAATCGACGGTTTTATCTCCGAGCTCGAGCAGTGGAACGCCGGCCGCACCGTCGGTGATATCGAGGGAGCACTCGACACCGTCGCCCCGCTCTTTAAGCGTCTGGTCGCCAGCGGCCACGAGCTGCCGAGTACGCTCACTTCAAGCAGCGGCGCGCTCTACGGCGGCTTTTTGCACAACGTGGTCCAACGCGTGGCGCAATATATCTGCGACACCACCGTGGTGGATTTTGTCGCCCATCATGAGCTACGCATCGACCATGTCTACGAGACGTTCTACACCCTCATCATGGGGTTGTTGATGTATATCCGCACGCACCCCGATGTGCCCGACGAGACAGTCAAGGAAATCATCGCCTCGACACTCCACATCGAGGGCTATACCGCCAAGTATCCGGAGCGCAAGCCCCAGGACTGACGACATTTGGCCAAACTGCCCGCGATCAGAAGAGGGGCCGCGGGCGTGTGAAAGGAGAGCAGCATGCTGTTCGATGTTTGGGGTAGCGATACCCTTATCCACTGGGCCGGCTGGGCCATGGTCTTTATTGGCCTGATCGTGCTCAACGAGGTCGGCCGCCGCACCAAGCTGGGCGCGGCCATCATCTTTGGCGTGGCTCCGCTGGCCATGACCATCTACTGCGTCGCCATCGCCGTGGGCGTCTCACAAGGCGCCGAGTGGGCGCTCACCAACCCCACCCATGTGTACCAGAACAGCTGGTTCCACTACGCCAAGGTATACGCGGCGCTGGCCGGTTGCTGGGGCTTCATTGCCATTAAGTACCAGTGGGGCAAAATCGGCAAGGCGCATTGGTTCCGCGCATGGCCGTTTGTAATCGTCGCCATCAACATCATGATCGCTGTCGTGTCCGACTTTGAGAGCGCCTATCACTTCTTTGTCCTGGGCCAGTCCACCTGGGTCACCTCCGAAGGTGCCACGCAGCTGGCCGGCTGGAACAACGTGTTCAACGGCATCGCCGGTATCATCAACATCTTCTGCATGACCGGTTGGTGGAGCGTCTACGCCTCCGAGGATCAGACCGACATGCTGTGGCCCGATATGACCTGGGTCTACATCATCGCCTACGATATCTGGAACTTCTGCTACACCTACAACTGCCTGCCCACCCACTCCTGGTTCTGCGGCTTTGCGCTGCTGCTGGCGCCCACCGTCGCCGCCTTTATCTGGAACAAGGGCGGCTGGATTCAGAACCGCGCCTTTACGCTGGCCATTTGGTGCATGTTTGCCCAGGTGTTCCCGTTCTTCCAGGAGGAGTCCATCTTTGTGACCCACTCCACGCTCGACCCCGGCGCCGCTACCGCGGTCTCGATCGCCGCGCTGGTCGCCAACATCGCCGCGATCATCTACATCGCCTACCGCGCCAAGAAGCTCGGCCGCAACCCCTACAAGCAGGATGTCTTTGAGGGCACCAGCGATTGGGAGAAGGCCACCGCTCGCCGCGCCAAGGTTGATTACGCACACGCCGAGTAACGCACCTGACGCAAACATCGCTTGAGCACGAAGCAGCATAGCCGGCTCCACGCAACTCAACGCATTGCAGAGCCCCTGGAATGTGATTCGTTCGCGTTCCGGGGGCTTTTTGCTGCCGCGAGGATGCGGCCGAACGGTGCGCCCAGGTTAAATCGGATCTTATATTTCGCATGCGCTTTATATGGCTCCATTTTTGGGTACAGTGTTGAGCCGATATTGCATTGGGGGATATATGAGCGATGATACGCGTGGCCGCGAGGATGCGGCCCAGGATGCAGAAGCATGTGCCGAGGCTCTGGAGAGCCTTGACCGGATTGCACTAGACGAGCTCTCGTTGAGCGATTCGGCCGTCGACGCGCAAGACGAGGCACACGAAGGCGCCGAGGACGAAGACAGCGACGCCAAAGACGCTCCCGACGAGGCCGAAGCCGAAGCCGAAGCCGAAGCCGAAGCCGAAGCCGAAGCCGAAGCCGAAGAGGACGATAGCAAGGGCGACGACCAGCCGGAATCCGACTCGGGAGAAGAGACCGTCCTGCTTGGTAGCTTGCCTGCCGACGACTCGCTCACCCGCGAGCTTCCCGGCCTGGGCTCCGCACCTGCCGTGGACGAGACCATCGCCATGGGCGATATTCCCCTGCCGTCCGTTCCCTCGGCACATGAGGCCGAGGCCCGTCACCGCAAGATGTCGCCCAAGCGACGCAACCTGATGGTCGCCGGCACCATAGCCGTCGCGCTCGTCGCCGGCGGCGCGGGCTATGCGGCTTGGAACGGATACCAGCAAGAGCAGGCCGCCGTAGTTGCCGCAAACGCCCATACCATGATGTCGGTGCAAATTGGCGTGCATGCCGCGGGCCTCGACTGCTCAACTGGCTCCAAGATTCCCGTGCAGGTGAGTGGCCAGGACTCCGACGGCTCTTCTGTGAGCGAAACGCTCTACGTTGACGAGCACGGTCGCGGCATCAAGCTGCTGCCCGGCGATTACACGTTCTCCATCGCCGCCTCCCCCATCGCGGCGGACGGCACCATCTACACCGTCCCGACCACCAAGGCCCAAGTTACGGTCAAGAGCGATGGGCAGGATTTGAGTTCCCAGGCCACCTTTAAGCTCAAGGTGCCTTCGGCCGACACGGTGACTGACGACCAGATCGATGCCGCCGCCAAGTATGCCGAAGAAGGCGGCGCGAGCTCTGCCGCCGCGGCAAAGATACTCCAGCAGGCGGCAATTACGCGCCGCGATGCCGCCGCCAACGCCGTAAGCGCAAGCGAGGCACAGTCCGCCCGCGACGCCGATGCTCGACATAAGGCAACGGACCTGTATCAGCTCGATATTCCCGTTGAGTGGTACGGCAAAGTCGCGACTTGGCAAAACGGCAGCACGCTGTGCATCCATCTTGCCGGCGACACGAACACGCCGCTTGTGACGCTTGTCACGGTGCGCGACGGCGAGAGCTTTACGCCCGATGAGGGCGACGCAGTTTTGGGTGCGGCAAACCTCGGCAACGGCTACACCGTCTACGCCAGCGGCCCCGTTTATCCGTATGTGGTGCCCCAGACCATCAACGGACGCACGCAAGACCCCGTGTCGACCTACCCCATGGACACTGCAGTTGAGCTTGTCGAGCTAACGACCGGCAACCGCTATACCTATAGCCAGATCAAGAACGTGCTGGTCGGCAAAGACGGCAACGCAGACTCCGCGACCAAACTCGAGACCGACTACCTCGCCCAGATCCTGCTGCCGAGTATCAAAGCCCAGGACTAGCCGGCCCGAAGACAGCCGCCCAACGCAGTTGCGGCGAAATAGGGATTGTTTTTGCTGGTCAAACCGCAAAACAGTCCCTATTTCACCACAACTTTTTGGTGGCCTTTTTGGTGGCACTCAGCGCCAGGGGTCGGCTTCGAACATTGGCTCGCGCTCGGGGCGGCGATCGCTGTAGGGATCGTAGCCGTCGTCGTCCTCGTTCTCGGCACGGATGTAGGGGTCGCGCGGCTTGGGTGCCGGCTTAGGCACAGGCTTGGGTGCGGCGGGTGCGGCATCGGTCGCCGGCGCACTTGTCTTGATCTCGTCTTTCATCTGCATAGCTCCTTGCATCGCATCCGTTCAACATTATCGATTGTCGCACGAAAAAGGGCGGCGGACCCAATTGGATCCGCCGCCCTTGGCGTTTAGAGACGGCTGGCAGATTTTAAGGCATGGCCCAAAACCTACTCGGCGTCGGGGACCTCGTAGGTGGCCGCCGGCGTGTTGTCGCACACGACGGTAAAGCCGCCGTCCTTGTCGACATCGACCGTCACCTGATCGCCCTCACGCACCGTGCCGTCGATGATAGCGGCGGCGATGGCATCCACGACCTCGCGCTGAACCAGACGCTTGAGCGGACGGGCGCCAAAGACCGGGTCCAAGCCGCCCACGGCGAGCATCTGCTTGGCCGCCGGGGTGATGGCAAGCGTCATGCGCTCCTTGGCCAGACGTGCACGGACGTCGGCGAGCTGAATATCGACGATCTTCTCGATCTGCGCCATGCCAAGCGGATGGAACACCACGATATCGTCGATACGGTTGAGGAACTCGGGGCGGAAGGTCTGAGCCATGGCCGCGTCGACCTGATGGCGCATCTCCTCCTCGTCCTTGCCGGAAAGCTCGGCGATAGCCTTGGAGCCCACGTTAGACGTCATGATGATGATCGTGTTCTTGAAGGACACCTGGCGACCCTGGCCATCGGTCAGGCGGCCGTCGTCGAGCACCTGCAGCAGCACGTTAAAGACATCCGGATGGGCCTTCTCCATCTCGTCGAGCAAGATCACAGAGTACGGACGACGGCGCACGGCCTCGGTGAGCTGGCCGCCCTCGTCGTAACCCACGTATCCCGGGGGCGCACCGATCAGACGCTGGACGCTGAACTTCTCCATGTATTCGGACATGTCGATACGCACGAGCGCGCGCTCGTCATCGAACAGGCACTCGGCCAGCGCCTTGGCGAGCTCGGTCTTGCCCACGCCGGTGGGACCCAGGAAGAAGAAGCTTCCGATGGGCTTGTCCGGATCGGAGAGGCCCGCACGGCTGCGGCGCACAGCTGCGGCGACGGCGGAGACGGCCTCGTCCTGGCCGATGACGCGCTTATGCAGCTCGCCCTCCAAGCCCTTCAGCTTGTCGAGCTCGCCCTGCATCATCTTGGACACGGGCACGCCGGTCCAGGCGCTCACGACCTCTGCAATCTCATCGGAGGTCACCTGTTCGTTGAGACCCTCGCCGTCCTGCTGCTTTTGCGCCTCGAGCGCGGCCTCGGAATCCTGAATCTGCTGCTGCAGGCCCGGAATCACGGAGTAGCGCAGCTCGGACGCACGGCCCAGGTCGCCGTTGCGCGTCGCGCGCTCCTCTTCGCTCTTGGCCTCGTCGAGCTGCCCCTTGAGCTCCTGTACGTGGTCGATGGCGTTCTTTTGGTTGAGCCAGCCGGCCTTTTGCACGTTGAGCTTTTCCTGGACCTCGGCGATCTCTTGGCGCAGGGCCTCCAGACGCTCCTTGGAGGCGTCATCGGTCTCCTTCATGAGCGCCTGCTCCTCGATCTGCAGCTGGGTGAGCTGACGCGTGGTGGCGTCGATCTCGACCGGCATGCTGTCGAGCTCCATGCGCAGGCGGCTTGCCGCCTCATCGACCAGATCGATGGCCTTGTCGGGCAGGAAGCGGTCGGCGATATAGCGATCGGAGAGGTCGGCAGCTGCCACGAGCGCGCTATCGGTGATATGCACGCCGTGGAAGATCTCGTACTTCTCCTTCAGGCCACGCAGGATCGAAATGGTGTCCTCGACGGAGGGCTCGGAGACCATAACGGTCTGGAAACGACGGGCGAGCGCCGCATCCTTCTCGATGTACTTGCGGTATTCGTCAAGCGTAGTCGCGCCGATTGCGTGTAAGTCGCCACGGGCAAGCGCCGGCTTGAGGATGTTGCCGGCGTCCATAGAGCCCTCGGTGGCACCCGCGCCCACGATGGTGTGGAGCTCATCGATGAACAGGATGACCTTGCCCTCTGACTTCTGTACCTCCTTGAGCACGGCCTTTAAACGGTCCTCGAACTCGCCACGATACTTGGCGCCGGCGACCAGCGCGCTCATGTCGAGCTCGATGAGGTCGCGGTCGCGCAGGGTGCTCGGTACGTCGCCGGCCACGATTCGCTGAGCAATGCCCTCGACGATGGCCGTCTTGCCGACGCCCGGCTCGCCGATAAGCACGGGGTTGTTCTTGGTGCGGCGGGACAGAACCTGAATAGTACGACGGATCTCGTCGGTACGGCCGATGACCGGGTCGAGCTTGCCGGCGCGAGCCAGATCGCAGATGTTGCGACCGTACTGCTCCAACGCCTCAAACTGCGTCTTGTCCTCGGCAGACGTCACGCGGTCATCGCCGCGCAGTTCCTCGTAGACTTGCTCGATGCGCTCCTTGGTCACGCCGGCGTCACGCAGCACGCGACCCGCCTCACCCTTGTCCTCGGCAAGTGCCATCAGCAGATGCTCGGTCACCACAAAGCTGTCGCCCATCTTGGTGGCCTTTTTCTCGGCCTTCTCGATGACGCGGACGAGTTCATTGGAAAGACCCATCTGCTGGCCCTCGCCCGAAACCTTGGGCGCGCGGTCGATGGCATCCTGTGTGGAGCGTGCAAGCTGAGCCGGGTCGGCACCGATGCGCTCGATGATCACGGAGATATTGCGCTCGCCGGCACCGAGCAGGGCGGACAGCAGGTGAATCGGCTCCACCGCGCCGGCCTGCGCGTCGGCAGCCGTGCTCATGGCGGTCTGCAGCGCCTCGCGCGACGTCATTGCTAGCTTATCGATTCTCATGGAATCACCTCTCTTGGGGCGGCCACCCTACGGGGCGGCTTCACGTTGTTCGAGAAGTATTGTTGCCAGCTTTGCGCGATCTTATACATAAATCTAAGTCTCTATATATAAGATTTTCTGAGTGATTGAGGGATAGGGGTAAAGATGTCGGCCCGCCGCCGCACAGGTGCGCTACCGTCTCAATCTGTAACATCTATCGACCGTTTCTGGCTCCAGATGTTACAGATCGAGACGAATTGTTCAGCGGCACCCGTTTGTCTCAATCTGTAACATCTAATCGGCAAATAGGGCTCTATCTGTTACAAATCGAGACGAACAGAAGACACCTGAATCGAAAATCTAAATCTGTAACACCAGGCCCACTTTTAGCGGCCAAGATGTTACAGATCGAGACAGACCGAAAACCACCACAAAGAGGACAGGCACCTTTGTGGTGGTCGCGGTCTCTACTCCTTCGCCGAACCCGTACTTCCCGATTCGACGGTCCAGGGCATCTCATCCTCGAACAGCCATGTACGGGCAGACCCACTATCGCGTGCAGTCTGCGGGTCAGGCAAGCAGGTCTGTTTATAGGCATCTTGGATACACTGACCCATAAAATCGTTGAGCTCGGTCTGGTCGCCCTCCATGACATAGGCGACATCACCGTCCATGATGTAGATGCCCGGACCCTTATTGCCCTCGTAGCCCGGATCGTACGAGACATCACATAACTTTGCGCCGTTTGCAGTGTCCAGCTCGATGGAAGAGTGGCATCCGCCAACCATGTCGTTCGCTTTTGCCCGATAGGACGCATATCCGTACCAACGCTTAAATGTTTTGCCCTTGAGTAGCTCGGACGCCTTATCGATCAGGCTTGTATCCGTGGTATAGCGCATGGCCCCAAGCTGAATACGCGGATAATTGCTAATACCCAGCACAGCCGGCTGCTCATCAAAATCAACGGTAATGGTCTCGGGCTTGTCGTCGCCGGTCAGAAGTTCGACAGATTGAGTCACAGGCTTGACCACCGGCTCCGTCACCGCAGCAGGTAGAAATGCCATACCGACAGCGCCCGCGCCAACCACAGCGATCGCAAGCGCCAAGACAATCAATCCAATACGGGCAGAACGGCTCACGGCAAAACACCCCACAATGCAAACCTTCGCCACCTGCACTAATGATACCGCCAGCTAACACTATTACCAAAAGAAGCCGCGCGCTCCTCACCACCACAAAGGGGACAGGCACCTTTGTGGTGGTTTTCGACGCTAACGGTCGACCATCTCGCGCCATGAGATTAAACTTGAATTGTTCTCTGAACATATCCATTTCTGCCTATCCTCAACAGCTCTTTGTCTCGAGGAGCGCATATGAAGCCGTCTCATTCCACCGGTCGCAACGTCATCGCCATTCTCGCCATACCCATCGTGATGCTCTTCCTTATCGTCATCACGCCCTTTTCTTTTGGTATCGCCTCGCCCTTCGATCTTTGCGGGATGATCGACGCCGGTTCGCGCGCCACCTCGCTCTCCTTTGTCTGCCGTGGCGTGTTCTACGAATATGCAATTCCCACCGGAAGTTGGCAGTCCAAGTTACCGTTGCTCGGCAAGGTCGACGGATGCTCCCCCTATTTCTGCCTTGAACCTCAGGCGCTAAACTATCTAATCGACGACCAGCCCCTCGACTCCATCACCCTCGCCTACGACTACGCACCAAACACCGATGAGCGCCACATGAACCAAGTCCTCGACAAGATGCTTGGACAGTGCGGGCTCACCGAGGAGGCCGGTCGAACCATCTATAGCAACCAGAAATTAAAGAGAACAGAACTCCGCCGTGTCGGAAAAATCAAAGGGCGAAACGGGGCCGCCTACTGGGATGCCTGGGCAACACGCGACAAGGGCGAATTCGGACACAGCACCTATATGGTCACTGTCTACACCAAAGACGGAATTAAGGACAATGTTGACGATTTCGCGTCATCCAAACTCGGCATCCCCAAAACAACCAAGCCCGCCAGCCCAGATAAAATCCTGTAGAGACGCTCATTAGAATGTCGTTCAGCGAGCACACCGACATTGAGCTCACCCCCACCGCCACAAAGGTGCCTGTCCCCTTTGTGGTGGTTTTCGACAAAAAGAAGCCGCCCCATTAACAGAGGCGGCATCAAGCAGGTCTATTTATTAGCGTCCCTCAAGACCCAACGAGAACGCAGAAATGTAGCCCGGGGCTTATCCTTTCCCGAACGCGACCCTCGCGAAGCGCGTGAGCGGGCGGGAAAGGGTAAGCCCCGGGCGGACAATTAAGTGCGTTACTCGGTAGCGGCCTTGAACTTGTTGTAGTTGATCAGGCAGCCGGCCTTGACGATGGCACGCTCCTCTGCCGTCATATCGGCAATGTAGAGCTCAATCTGCTCGAACGTGCCGTCGGCACGTACCACGTAGGCGGCGATGTCCTTCAGGTCGCCATCGAGCGCGGCGCGGATACCCGGCACAAAGACGTAGTCGCCCACCTCAAAGTTGGGCTCGGCCTCCATCTGGAAGGGCACCATGCCCCAGTTCATCACGTTGGAGCGATAGCGCTTGGTGGCGTACTCGTGGACGATGTTGGCCAGGCCGCCAATCACGCGCTGGCAGCTCGCGGCCTGCTCGCGGGCAGAACCGTCACCGGGCTTCTTGGCATAGAGCATGGAGCCGTACTCGGTCGCCTTGGCGTCTGCCGCGACACCCGCGCCGGCCAGCGCCTCAAACACGCCGGCAAGCTCGGCATCGAGTGCCGCCAGGTCGCCTGCTGCCTCGCCGGCAACGCGGCGCTTTTCCACCACGTCAACCTCCTTGGAACGGCCCACGTAAGCCGGGTCGCGGCGGCTGAGCGTAAACTCGGCCAAGCCCAGCGGGTTGGAGCGGAAGGAGCTCGTCTCGCCCGAAGGAATGAGCTCGTCAGTCGTGGTGACCGGGTCCATGATCTTGGAGCACACCTTGAGCAGGATGTCGTCGCCGAGGGGCTCCATCGCGGGCCACGGCTTGATGTTGGGGCCCTCGACCAGCTCGTCGGCAGGCTCCGCCTTGCCAAAGCCCCAGTACACGCGCTTTTTGTACGGCGCGTCGTCAAAGGTGTACTCGCAGGCCTCGTCCCAAGTCTCCTCGGGCAGGTCGGTCGCCGGCGTCAGGACGCCGCCGTTGGCAGCCGTTGCCGCAATGGAGCGGGCGTCCATCAGGGCCACGGCGCTCAGCTGGCCATTACCCGGCTTGGAACCCTCGCGATTGGGGAAATTGCGCGTGGTGTGGCGGATGGACAGACCGTTGTTGGCAGGCGTGTCGCCGGCGCCAAAGCACGGACCGCAGAACGCCGTGCGCACGATCGCGCCGGCTTCCATAAGGTCGTAAATGTAGCCACGGCGCGTAAGTTCGAGCGCCACGGGCTGGCTCGTGGGGTAGACCGACAGCGAGAACTCGCCGCAGCCGGTGTTGGCGCCCTTGAGCACGCGGGCAGCCTGGACCACGGAGTCGTAGTTGCCGCCCGAGCAGCCGGCGATAACGCCCTGCTGCACGTGCAGCTTGCCGTCGACGATCTTGTCGAGCAGGCTAAAGTGCGTCTTGCCCTCGCCGATCTTGGCGGCCTCGAGCTCCACCTCATGCAGGATGTCCTCGAGGTTCTCGTTGAGCTCGTCAATCTCGAAGCCGTTGGAAGGATGGAACGGCAGCGCGATCATGGGCTTGATGTTCGACAGATCGACCTCGACGCAGCCGTCGTAGTAGGCAACATCGGCGGGCTTGAGCTCGCGGTAGTCGTCGCCGCGGCCATGCATGGTCAAAAACGCGTGCGTATCCTCGTCGGTGGCCCAGATGCTCGACAGGCAGGTGGTCTCGGTGGTCATGACGTCGACACCGTTGCGGTAGTCGGTCGTCATACTCGCGATGCCGGGGCCCACAAACTCCATGACCTTGTTCTTGACGTAGCCCTTGGCAAAGACGGCGCGGATAATGGCGAGCGCCACGTCGTGCGGGCCGACGCCGGGACGCGGGGCGCCCGTAAGGTAGATGGCAACGACGCCGGGATAGGCGACATCGTAGGTGTCGCGCAGCAGCTGCTTTGCCAGCTCGCCACCACCCTCGCCCACAGCCATGGTGCCCAGGGCGCCGTAGCGGGTGTGCGAGTCGGAGCCCAGGATCATCTTGCCGCAGCCGGCGAAGTTCTCACGCATAAAGGAGTGGATGACGGCGATATGCGGGGGGACGAAAATGCCGCCGTACTTCTTGGCCGCGGAAAGGCCAAAGACGTGGTCGTCCTCGTTGATGGTGCCGCCCACGGCGCACAGCGAGTTGTGGCAGTTAGTGAGCACGTAGGGCAGCGGGAACTGCTCCATGCCCGAGGCGCGCGCCGTCTGGATGATGCCGACAAAGGTGATGTCATGGCTCGCCATGGCGTCGAAGCGAATCTTGAGCGCCTCGGGGTCGCCGGACGTGTTGTGTGCCTGAAGGATCGAATACGCGATGGTGCCGCGCTTGGCATCCTCGGGCGTCTGCGTAATACCGCGCTCGGCAGCCTCGGCCACAGGCACAACCTCGCTGCCGCCGCACAGGTAGATGCCGTCCTCGTACAGCTTAACCATACTGTCTCCCACTCTGCCCGAAAGGCTCGGGCGCATAGCATACATTCGTTCAATATCGTGCCATAGAACGGTTGCGAGTGGGTTACGAATCTGCACGTTCACTTTATCTCGGTAAAGTAAAGGGCAAGCCCGGTGCGGTCCGGCAAATTTGGTGCAAGAGCGTCCCTTTCGACTAGTCATTTAAGAACGTCCCCAATGACTACCCATAACAACGCCGATGTTTTGGCGCGGACAGCGAAAGCCCACCAGAGCGAGCAAGGTGCCTTGAAACAAGGCGGCATTGATCTTCTGATCATGCCGCCGAAGTTGAAAGGCAGATTGCCGCTCTTGCGGGCTTGCAGCGTCGACCGGTCCGCCGTTCGTTAGAACGGCGGAATCAAAGGCGCAGCGTCGGCCGGTCCGCCGTTCGGCAGAACGGCGTAACCTACAGATCCCCGCCTGCGCCCAAAAGTTTGCGCATGACCTGTTCGGGGTTAACTGAGCCGTCGCGCGGGGCCAGGGCGGTGATCTTCTTCTGCATCTTGTACTCGTGCAGCTCGTCCTCGAGCTGGCGCACGCGAGCACGGAGTTTTTCGTTCTCGCGCTCGCGCTCCTCGGCACGCTCTTTCATATCGAGGATGCGCACCACGCCGGCAAGGTTGATGCCCTCGTCGGTCAGCTGGTTGATGAGCTCCAAGCGCTCGATATCGGCACGCGAATACAGGCGCGTGTTGCCGCCCGAGCGCTGGGGGTTCACCAGGCCCTTGGACTCGTAGACGCGCAGAGTCTGCGGATGCATGCCGGTCAGCTCGGCCGCCACGCTGATCATGTACAGCGGTTTGTTCCTATTGTCCTCGGCCATGCTACCTGACCCCTTTCCGTCTCGTTATCGTCCATCATAAGCCCGCGGGCGTGGTCGTGCGCCGCGACCGCCCTAGTACGTCGCCTTGTAACGATTGACCTTCTCGCGATAGTCGCGCGTGTCGGCCTCGCGCAGCTTGGTCATGGCATCGCGCTCGTCATCAGACAGGTTCGTGGGAACCTGCACCTTGATCTCGACGAGCAGCGCGCCCGTACGGCCACGGTGCTTAACGTCGGGCGCGCCCATCTCCTTAAAGCGGAACTTCTTGCCCGTCTGGGTACCCGCGGGCACCTTCAGACGAACCGTCGCACCGCCGGGCGTCGGCACGTCCACCGTGCAGCCGAGCGCCGCCTCATAGACCGAGACCGGTACCTCCATGGTCACGTCGGCACCTTTACGCTTAAACAGCGGGTGCTCCTCCACATGCGTGGTCACGACCAGGTCGCCGCGCTCGCCACCCGCAACGCCATACTCGCCGCGACGCTTGTAGCGCAGCTTGCCGCCGTCGACCGCACCCGCAGGCACCGAAACCGTGATGGTCTGCTGCTCGCCCGTCGAGGGAATGCGGTAGGTGACCTTGTGCGTCACGCCGCGAAACGCGTCCTCGGCCGTCACGTCGACAGTCAGCGACAGGTCGCCGCCCTTGCGCGCGCGGTTGCGGCCCGCACCGGCACCGGCAGCGCCCGCGGCCCCGGCAAAGCCCGAGCCCCAATCGCTGCCCCAGGCGCCGTTGCCGCTAAAGATGCTGTCAAAGATATCGCCCCAGCCGCTCGCGCCGGCACTGGCTCCGTAGCCACCGCTATACGCGCCGCCCGCGCCCGGCATGCCGCCAAACATGAGCATCTGGTCGTACTCTTTGCGCTTCTTCTCGTCCGAAAGCGTCTCGTAGGCCTCACTGATCTCCTTGAACTTGGCCTCATCGCCGCCGGCATCGGGGTGATATTTTTGCGCGAGCTTGCGAAACGCGCTCTTGATCTCTTTGTCGGAGGCGCTCTTGGATACGCCCAGGATGTCATAGAAGGTTTTGCCTGCAGCCATCGTAGCTCCTCTCCTGTTACGTCCGCCGCCCATGCAGACGACGGCCCATGCTTTCATATGGCACTAGGCCAGAAAGGGCCCCGGGTGTTGCCCCGGGGCCCTTCTCAATTACTCCTCGGTGCTCTCGGCCGTATCGGCCGCAGCATCCTCGGGCGCCGCTTCGGGCTCCGGTGCGGGGCGCTTCTCGCCACCGTAGGTCACCGTCACCATCGCGGAACGCAGGATGCGATCCGCCATGCGGTAGCCCTTCTGGTACACATCGTTGACGGTCTCGTCGTACTGCGATGCGTCCTCGACGCGACCCACAGCCTGGTGCTCGAGCGGATCGAACGCCTCGCCCTTGGGGTCGATGGGCTCAACGCCCTCGTGCGCAAACACATCGAGCAGCTTGGCATGAACCGCGTCAACGCCATCGACGAACTGCTTAAAGTCGTCGGAAAGCTCTTGGCTGCGGGCATGGTCAATCGCGCGCTCGATATCGTCGATCACCGGCAACAGCGCGGTGACAAGCTTCTCGGTCGCGCGCTCGCGCTCGGCGATACGCTCGTTTGCGGTGCGGCGACGGAAGTTCTCCCAGTCGGCCTGCAGACGGGCGGTGCGCTCGGTGGCGTCCTTTGCCTTGTCCTCGGCGGCCTTCTGAGCCTCTGCCGCAGCATCAAGCTCGTTGCGCACGTCGGTAAGCTCCTTCTGAGCCTGCTCGAACTTAAGCTTAAAGTCGTTGTCGGCGGCTTCCTCACCGGCGCGGATAGCGGCTTCCACCATCTCGTCCTCGGTCATCGTCGCCTCCTTGTTGGAATCCTCTACCTGGTTCTCGGCAGCCTCGGCGGCCTCGGCCTCGTTGGCCTCGGTATCGTCGACGGCCTCTACGGGAATCTTCACGTCCTTCTCCTCAGAGTCAACGGGGGCGACGCCAGCGGCAGCCGCCTCCGTGCGAGCTTTACGGGCGGACATGATTACTTGTCCTCGTCGTCCACAACCTCGTAGTCGGCGTCGACGACGTCATCGTCGGCAGGCTGGGCACCGGCGGCACCGTCGGTCTGCTGCTGAGCGTCGGCGTAGACAACCTGAGCCAGCTCGTAGGCCACAGACTGCAGGGACTCGCCGGCGGCCTTGATGGCCTCGACATCAGAGCCCTCGAGCGCCTTCTTGGCGTCGGCGATAGCGGCCTCGGCCTTGGACTTCACGTCGGCGGAAACCTTGTCGCCCAGCTCGTTGAGGGTCTGCTCGGTGGAGTAGCACAGGCTGTCGGTCTGGTTGCGGACCTCGACCTCTTCCTTCTGCTTCTTGTCCTCCTCGGCATGAGCCTCGGCGTCCTTGACCATACGATCGACTTCGTCGTCGGACAGAGCAGTGGAGCCGGAGATGGTGATCTGCTGCTCCTTGCCGGTGCCCTTGTCCTTAGCGGAGACCTTGACGATACCGTTGGCGTCGATGTCGAAGGTGACCTCGATCTGCGGCACGCCGCGGCGGGCAGCCGGGATACCGGTCAGCTGGAACTTACCGAGCGACTTGTTGTCGCGGGCAAGCTCGCGCTCGCCCTGGAGCACGTTGATCTCGACGCTGGTCTGGTTGTCGGCAGCGGTGGAGTAGACCTCGGTCTTGGAGGTCGGGATCGTGGTATTGCGGTCGATCATCTTGGTCATGATGCCGCCCATGGTCTCGACGCCCAGCGACAGCGGGGTAACGTCGAGCAGCAGGATGCCCTCGACGTCGCCGGTGAGCACGCCGCCCTGGACGGCAGCGCCGTCGGCAACGACCTCGTCGGGGTTCACGGACATGTTGGGCTGCTTGCCGGTCATGGTCTTGACGAGCTCCTGGACGGCGGGCATACGGGTGGAGCCGCCGACGAGGATGACCTCGGTCAGATCGGAGAGCTTAAGCTTGGCGTCGCGCAGGGCGTTGGTGACAGGCTGCTTGCAGCGCTCGAGCAGGTCGCGGGTGATCTTCTCGAACTCGGCGCGGGTCAGCGTGTAGTTGAGGTGCAGCGGGCCGGACTGGTTCATGGTAATGAACGGCAGGTTGATGGTGGTCTGCTGGGCGGCAGAGAGCTCCTTCTTGGCGTTCTCGGCGGCCTCCTTCAGACGCTGCAGGGCCATGGGGTCCTGACGCAGATCGACACCGTTCTCCTGCTGGAACTTATCGGCCATCCAATCGATGACGCGCTGATCCCAGTCGTCGCCGCCCAGGTGGTTGTCGCCCGAGGTGGACAGAACCTCAAACACGCCGTCGGCGAGGTCGAGGATGGAGACGTCGAAGGTGCCGCCGCCCAGGTCGAAGACCAGGATGCGCTGGTCGGTGCCCTGCTTGTCCAGACCATAGGCCAGAGCAGCAGCGGTCGGCTCGTTGACGATACGCTTGACGTTGAGGCCAGCGATCTTGCCGGCGTCCTTGGTGGCCTGACGCTGGGCGTCGTTGAAGTAGGCCGGGACGGTGATGACGGCGTCGGTGACGGTCTCGCCCAGATACTTCTCGGCGTCGGCCTTCATCTTCGCGAGCGTCATGGCGCTCACCTGCTCGGCGGTGTAATCCTTGCCCTCGATATCGACGACGGCACGGCCACCCTGGCCCTCCTTGACCTCATACGGCACGGTCTTGATCTCGGAGGTGCACTCGGAGTACTTGCGGCCCATGAAGCGCTTGATGGAGAACACGGTGTTCTTGGGGTTGGTGACAGCCTGGTTCTTAGCGGCCTTACCCACGACGCGGTCGCCGTCGGCACGGAAGCCCACGACGGACGGGGTGGTGCGGTCGCCTTCGGCGTTCACGATAATGGTCGGAGAACCGCCCTCGAGGACGGCCATAGCGGAGTTAGTAGTACCAAGGTCGATACCAAGAATCTTACTCATTAGAAATTCCCTCTCTCTTTTGCGTTCGCGCCGCCTCGACGGTCTGTCGCGCGGCGCTTCGGCTTGTCTTTCAGGATGTAGTGTATCCCCTTATGGACCGGAATATACAAAATCTAAGTCAATTCATATAAGATTTCTTATTGCCAAGAGTTTAGGTTCGCAAATATGCAGGTAGACGCGCTGTTTGAGTTCTGGGCAGATCTATCGAGATCTATGTAGAGTTGACTGAGGTGCGAGCCTGAAACTGTGTCCCGCTTTGGACGTGGATTACGGGATGCGGTTTCCGCAAGCACGCTCAATCGCCCTATATTTCAAGTCACCTATAGCTAACATTTGCGCAGCTCAACGGCCTCACCTGCATATTTTTTAGTAAGCCGCGGCATACTCGGCGAACGGTATGAAGATGCCGGTCAGAGGGTATTGCAAACGGTCGCTCCCGTGGTATGTTTTTGCCCGAATCAAACCGACGCGCATCGCCTGTAGCGTCGGTCAACAGAGAGGAAACTACCATGGCTCATCCCGTAATTGATGCCGACGAGTGCATCGCTTGTGGCGTTTGCGTCGACTCCTGCCCCGCTGGCGTTCTGGAGCTCCAGGACGTCGCTACCGTCGCTGACGAGGACTCCTGCGTCGCCTGTGGCGCTTGCCAGGACGCTTGCCCCGCTGGCGCGATCACCGAGATCGTCGAGGAGTAACAACTCCCCCACTTGCGCACTCACAAGTACACCGTGCACAAAAAGGAGGCCTCCGCATCGCCGCGGAGGCCTCCTTTTTTTGCATTCGTGGGCAGCTAATTTGGCACCGCCGTTGGTTGAACTCGCGCCAGCGAAAACGCCCCATTTGAGGCAAGGTGGCCTGAAAGAGGAGGGAAGCGTACTTTGGTACGCGACCGACGATTGAAGGCCAGATTGTCCAAATGGGGCGTTTGCAGCGTCGGCTAAGAGAAATCGTCTTCGTAGGGCATCAGGTCTGCTAGGTAGCCCTTCTCCTTGAGCATCGCCTCGATCTCGTCGAGGGTCTGTTCGTCCTCCGCCGCAATGCGATGGAAGTGGTAGCCGCTGGTCACCGTCAGCAGCGGAAAGCTCTTGCCGCTCTCGATATCGCGCAGATAGCGCTCGACATCGCGACGATTGCGGATGTCCAGGTCGGCCGTAATCTTACCGTACACGCGGTGATTGACAATCACGTTGAGCACGGCGCCGCCGGCGTCGACGATACTCGTGAGCTCATCGCCTGCCTGCTCCACGCTGTGGCGAACCTTGACCAAGCGCGTAGGCACGGCGGGGCTGCTGGGGGCCTCCTGCAGCACGTAGCCGCGGTTGGTCGCCACGATATCGTGCCCATCGGCGCGCAGCAGGGCGATGTCCTGCACCACGATCTGGCGGCTCACACCCACCTCGCGGGCAAGCGCGCTGCCCGATACGGGCCCCTTGGCCCCCTCGAGCACGGCCATGATGGCACGGCGACGCTCGCGGGCGTTCATTATTTACCGTCCAGCAGACGCAGGTGCTTAAGCGAGAGGTCGAGGATCGGCGCGGAGTGCGTCAGGGCGCCCGAGCTAATAAAGTCAACGCCCAGGTCGGCAAGCGCGCGGATATTGCTGGCATCCACGTTGCCCGAGCACTCGGTCTTGGCGCGGCCGGCGATAAGTTCAATAGCGGCGGCCATGTCGTCATGGGTCATGTTGTCGAACATGATGATGTCGGCGCCGGCCTCCACGGCCTCGCGCACCATGTCCAGGTTCTCGCACTCGATCTCGACCGTCGTGGTAAACGATGCATGGGCGCGCGCCATCTCGATCGCGCGCGTCACGCCACCGGCGGCATCGATGTGGTTGTCCTTGAGCATGACGGCCGTCGACAGGTTGTAACGGTGGTTGCTGCCGCCGCCGATCTCGACCGCGGCCTTCTCGAAGACGCGCATGCCCGGCGTGGTCTTGCGCGTATCGACGAGCACGGTTTTGGTGCCCTCGAGCGCCGCGGCCATCTGGTGTGTATAGGTAGCGATACCGCTCATACGCTGCAGGTAGTTGAGCGCCACGCGCTCGCCCGAAAGCAGTACGCGTGCATCGCCGCGCACCTGGCCCACGTGGTCGCCGGCGTGCACCTCGTCGCCGTCGGCAACATCAAACAGCACCGAGCTCTGCGAATCCAGCAGCTCAAAGGTGCGAGCGAACACATCCAAGCCCGCGATGATGCCATCGGCCTTGGCGATAAGCTCCACCGTAGCGGGACGCGCCGTGGGGCACACGCTCGCCGTGCTCACGTCCTCAAAGGTAATGTCCTCGCGCAGAGCCTGCAGAATCAGATCATCGACGACGAGCTTCATGGTAATGGGATTCATGGTCTACTCCTCCACGGCCTGCGTGCCGGCGGCACGGGCCAAATCATCGATTGCCAGGGTGTCGGCGCTCAGGGTACGATGACGGCCATCGAGCGCGGGATCGCCCGCCTGCTCCACGGCCAGCGACTCGCCGGTACGCATGTACCACGCGGCGCGGCGGCCCCAAACCAGAGACTCGAGCAGGCTGTTTGATGCAAGGCGGTTCTTGCCGTGAACGCCGTTGCAAGCCGTCTCGCCCGCGGCGTAGAGCTCGAGCATCGAGGTGCGACCGTCCTTGTCAACCCACACGCCGCCCATAAAGTAGTGCTGCGTGGGCGTAACGGGGATGGGCTCGTCCAAGATGTCGCGGCCGTCCTCCAGGCAGCGTGCGCGGATGTTGGCGAAGTGCCCGGTCACTACGTCGCGCTCGACGGGGGCAAAGCTTAGCCACTCGTGCTCGGTGCCGTCCTGCTTCATCTGCTCGCGAATAGCGGCGGCGACCACATCGCGCGGCTGAAGCTCGTCGGTAAAGCGCTCACCGGCGGCATTGAGCAAAATCGCTCCCTCGCCGCGGCAGCTCTCGCTGATCAGGAAGGTGCGGCCCGGCTGCGGCGAGAACAGACCCGTGGGGTGAATCTGCACGTAGTCCAGGTGCTCCATCTTAATGCCATGCTCCTGAGCAATGTAGCAGGCATCGCCCGTGAGCTGCGGGTAGTTGGTCGAATGGTCGTACACGCCGCCGATACCGCCCGTCGCCCACAGCGTATGGCGGGCATGGATCTTAAACGGCTCGCCGACATGCACGTCCTCGGCGGCGTTTGCCAGCTCGTCGGCGGGACGAACCGAGTTGTCCTCGTCCACGGAAACGGCGACGACACCGGTGCACACCGTGGCGCCGTCACGCTCGCCCGTCAGGATGTCGGTCATGGCCACGTGCTCCAAAATCTGCACGTTATCAAGCTTGCGAACGGCCTGGAGCAGCTTAGTCGTGATCTCCTTGCCCGTAATGTCGGCATGGAAGGCAATGCGCGGACGGCTGTGTGCGCCCTCGCGGGTAAAGTCGAGGCTGCCGTCGGTCTTGCGCTCAAAATCCACGCCCATGGCCAGCAGGTCGTTGATGACCGAGCGGCTCGAGCGGATCATGATGTCGACGCTCTCGCGGCGGTTCTCGTAGTGGCCGGCGTGCATGGTGTCCTCAAAGAAGGCATCGTAATCCGAGCCTTCGGGCAGCACGCAGATACCGCCCTGCGCAAGCATCGAGTCGCACTCGTCGACAGTGCCCTTGGAGAGCATGATCACGCGCGTGCTCGTCGGCAGATTGAGGGCCGCGTACAGGCCCGCCACGCCGCAACCGGCAATGACAACGTCGCACTCCATATCGGGGTATTGTTTGGTTTCCACAGGAATCCTCTCCCTTGTACTGTGGCATAAGGGACTGTCCCTCATGTCACATCGTTCTAGCGCGCCGCGTACTCGAGCATGCGGTCGAGCGTGAGTTTGGCTTGGTCGGCAGCCTCGTCCGACACGCCGATCTGTACCTCGCCCTCGCCCGTCTCCAGGCATCGCACGAGCTTTTCGAGTGTGATGAGATCCATGTTGACGCAGGTGGGCTGCACCGCGGGAAAATAGAACTTTTTGCCGGTGCCCTCGCAGCGGCGCTCGAGCTCGTAGAGCACGCCGCGGACCGTCACGATGATGAACTCACTCGCGTCCGAATCCTCGGCGTACTTGATGATGCCGGCGGTGGAGCCGATGTAGTCGGCCTCGGCAAGGACGTCGGCCTTGCATTCGGGGTGCGCCAGCACGAGCGCGTCGGGATGCGCCTCCTGCGCATCGACGATCTGCTCGACGGTGATGATGTGATGGCGCGGGCAATAGCCATTGTTGAGGATGACGTGCTTTTGCGGCACCTGCTCGGCTACGAAGCGGCCCAGGTTTTGATCGGGGATGAACAGGACGTGCTGCTGCGGCAGCTCGGACACGATCTTGACGGCGTTGGAGCTGGTGACGCACACGTCGCTCCAGCTCTTGATCTCGACCGTCGAGTTGACGTAGCAGACCACGGCAAGGTCGTCGCCGTACTCGGCGCGCGCCGCATCGACCGTCTCGCGCTTGACCATGTGCGCCATGGGGCAGTCCGCGCCCGGCTCGGGCAGCAGCACGGTCTTGGTGGGGTTGAGCAGCTTGGCGCTCTCGCCCATAAACTCCACGCCGCACAGCACGATGGTCTGCTGCGGCAGGCTCTTGGCGAGCTTTGCCAGGTAGAAGCTGTCGCCGACGTAATCGGCAACGGCTTGGACCTCGGGCGCCACATAGTAGTGCGCCAAGATCACCGCGTCACGTTGGGTTTTTAGTTGCTGAATGGCCTCGACGAGCTCTGCGGGCACCAGTGCCGCGCGCTCCGTTGCCGTCGTTGCCGATGCTAGGCCGGCCGCGATATCGCGCGCAAGCTCCGACGCATCCATGTTCGCGCTCTGTGCCATCAAGGCCCCTCTCTTTTGGCGAATCTTGGGGCTTTAGTATGACACCTAGGTTTACAGCTGACAAGACAGCTGTAAACCTAGGTGTAAAGTTGAGATAAAGATTCAATCATGCGGCAGGCCCATTTTCGAACTGGCAAACTGAGGATAGCCGAGCTCTCGATAGCGTAGGAGGCATCTTTGGACGGCCGCCGCGCATGGTCGACGGCATGCCCGCCAGGCAATCGCTCGCCGGCGCCAATCCGCTACAGTGGAGCAGCCGCCGGGGTCAGCTGCTTGATATAGGCCCACATGCGCTGCTTGGCCGCTTTGTCGGTCAGCGCCGCCTCAAAGCCATCGAGCGCGAGCACGCGGCGGCCCTGCACATGGGCGATCAGACCGGGCTTGAGCATGGCGGTGTCGAAGTCATCAATCGCCACGAGCATGTCGGCGTAGGTTTCGCGCATGACATCGGCCGCGCTGTTATCGAGCAGCAGCACCGCCTCGGGGTCCAAGGCCTCAAGCGCCTCGCGGAACAGGTCGCACGGCAGGGCGTGGCCCACCGCCACAGCTCCGTCGCCTGCGCCGGCAACACTCGCCAGCACGCAAAAATCTTCGGGCGCGTAACCGATTGCCCCGAGCGCCTTGCGCAATGCGGCACCATCCGCGCCGGCGGCAAGTTCGCCGCCCGAACGCTCGGCATCATCCAAATCGCCTTTGACCAGTACGATCGGCGAGCACGCGTTGCCCGCGATACGCACGCCACGGGCCGCAAGCGATGCAAGCTCCTGCTCGGCCGCCTGGGCGATGGCTTCTTTTTTCTGGCTTTGTGACGTGGGCATGCGCTCTCCAATCGTTTGCGTGCCCACCATTATATAAAAGAGCCGCCCGCGAGTGGTTGCTTTGCGGGCCGCTGGGTATAAGCACGGTCGTACTGAGTTTTACGCGGCCGAGCCGCGTCGCATCATGGAGGTCACCATGGCTGACATTAAGCAGATTACCCCCGAGAACTTCGATTCCGTCGTTAGCGACAACCTTCCCGTACTGGTTGATTTTTGGGCGCCCTGGTGCGGGCCCTGCCGATCGCTCTCGCCCATCGTTGACGAGGTGGCAGACGAGCTGGCCGGCAAGCTGGCTGTAGCCAAGTGCAACGTCGATGACAATCAGGACCTGGCCATGAAGTTTGGCGTCATGAGCATCCCCACGCTGGTTGTCTTTAAGAACGGCGAGGAGGTCGACCGCTCGGTCGGCGCGCTGCCCAAGGCAAGACTGCAGGCACTGCTGGAGAAGCACCTGTAATACGCTGGTTACATTTTGACGTCCTGCCGCCGTCCATGAGCGCTTTTGCACCGCTCGCCGGACTTCTGGGTGCACCGCATGCGACCACGGATAGTATGGTAGATACAAACAGCCCCCAGTGAACGGGTGCGGGTCAGACGGACTCGCACCCGTTTTCTTAGGCTCTGTTAGACCAAATTTGACACGATCGGCTGTTCGCCGAACCGGAAAATAATCGGGCTATCCCCGCCCATCGCGGTCCGCGCCCTCCCCGTCAGCCTTCCCCGAAGATCCCAGCCTGACGTCGAAGGGCAGGCCGCCCTCGCGGACCACCGCCCTGAGGAATATGTTCATGGCGCCCGACATGGAGAGCCCGAGCTCGTCGAGCACGGCCACGGCCTCCCTTTTGACCTCGGGATCGATTCTTATCGTGGTGGCCGGGACGTTCGATGTCATTGCCGCTCCTTCCGCGGTCGCTGCTCCGTGGCCACCATTTTAATTCGCTAGGCCGCCCGCCCGTCCCAGTAGTCCATGAGGGGAGGCTCGAGGCCGAACATGCCGCGGACGCGGGTCGAGCAGGAGCCGTTGGCGAGCTGGCGGGCGACCGTGGACTCCGCCGCGCGCGAGCCCGCCGCCATGAAGGTGCGGCACCAGCGGAACCAGTCGAGGTAGGCCCCCAGGTGCTTGGTGGACACTCCCCTGAAGCGGGCCATGAACGAGCCGAGGAGCGAATGGACGGCGTTGATGCGGTTGATGGTGCCCTCCGAACGGTCCTTGGAATCATAGGATTCATGCGAGGCGACCTTCAGGTCGCGCAGCACGTCGATGTATGCGGCCGCCTTGTCCGTGGCGACGACCGCGCCCGCGCCGATGCGGTCGCGAAGGGCCTCCGCCGCACGCCTGCGCGAGACAACGCCGCGGCCCGAGACCTCGAAGAAGGTGGCGTCCGTGTCGCTGACGCCCGTCATGACGCAGATCTGCTCGCGGGAGAGGCCGCGCCTATGGACCTGCTTGCCGCGGTGGCGAGCCTTCCTCGGCAGGGTGAAGGAGCCCTTTGAATGGTTGCCCTTGAAGGACTCGGGGAAGTACGTCTCGTCGAGCTCGCAAGCCTGCCCCTGCCCCACATGGAACGTGGGCGAGTATTCCCTCAGGCACTCGATGAGCCTGTGGCGCATGGTCCAGGCGGTCTTGAGGCAGACACCGCAGCGGCCGGCGCACTCGCGGAGAGGGAGCATGAGGGCGAAGCACTCGGCGTAGGCCATCCAGGTCTCGCGGGGCAACTTGCTCGCGCCGAGGATCCGGTCGGTGGAGCCGGAGAACGTCCTGCCGCAGTCGCGGCAGAGGTAGCGCTGCTCGCCGTTCCTGGACTTGCCCTTCTTGACGATAGCGACCGAGCCGCAACGGGGGCAGCGCTCTACCTCATGGCCATCTCCCGCCGCATCGTCGAACATGGCGGCGCGGACGACGTCCCCGACCAACTCGACGGCTTTACGGCGCTCGGTCCTGCTGAGCTTCGCCAGGCTCTTCTTGAGGGTGATGACCAGGTCGTCTGCATCCATGGGCGCTCCTTCGACGTTAATTGAAGGGTACCGCCTCGCGGTGACATCGTTTTTATGTCAACCTTGGTCTAACAGAGCCTTTTCTTATGCGGTAGCGCCCCGTGCGGGCGTAGTAGAATCTGAACCACTGGATTGCCTCGAGCATAAGGAGATTTCCCATGCATGACGTCGGAATGAACATGAGCCAGCTTGCCATGAGCGTCAAGCAGGTCGACGACACCATCGAGCTCGCCCACGAGTGGAGCCATCAGCTGCTGCATGCGACCGAGAATTTTGACATGGAGCGCATTGGTGCCAAGCTCGAAGCTGCCATGACCGCACTGCACGAGGCGCATGACGCGCTCGAGGGCTACGAGGAAGCCATCGAGGCTGACCACAACTCCGTCGGCTCCGTAAAGCTGGTGTAGGGTGTCCGAACACGAACACGAGCACGGCTGCGGGCACGACCACCGCAACGGCACGGGCGACGAGGCGAGCTGCCGTTGCGGCGGCGGCTCCGAGCTGGTCCGTTTTTCGGTCACCGCGCCCGATGACCTACTGCGCCGCTTTGACGAGCAGATCGCACGCCGCGGCGACGTGGCCAACCGCTCCGAGGCAGTGCGCGATTTGATTCGCGCCTCAATCGCCAAAGAGCAAATGCGTACGCCCGATGAGCACGTTATCGGGTCGCTCACCATGATCTACGACCACCATACCGGCGACCTGACGCGCCGTCTGGACGAAGTGCAGCACGACTACACCGACGAGATCGTATCGACCATGCACGTGCATCTGGATCACCACAACTGTCTGGAGATTCTGGCGCTCAAGGGTCGCGGCGAGCGCGTCTACGAACTGGCCGACCGCCTGCTGGGCCTGCGCGGCGTTAAGCACGGCGAGCTCACCTGCGCCGCCACCAAGCAAAGCCTGGGGCTATAGCGGGATTTCCCGCAGCGCACCTGCCAAAAAGGGACAGGTTTGTTTTGGCGGGTTTAGAAGTTTTACCTACCAAAATAAACCTGTCCCTTTTTGGTCGGTTTTGATGAGGGGTGTCGCATGCGGCATGCGCATATTCATGTGACGGGCATTGTGCAGGGCGTTGGCATGCGACCGTTTGTGTATCGCGAGGCCATGGCGCATGGCATTTGTGGCTGGGTGCTCAATGCGGGCGACGGCGTGCACATCGAGGCGCATGCTCCGGCCGATGCGCTCGATGCTTTTGTTGCCGCGCTTTCTGAGCATGCGCCTGCGGCAGCCCGCGTAGAGCATATCACCGTTGCAGACCTGGAGCCCGACGCTTGGGATGCCGACGATGAGCAGGTCTTTCGTATCGTAGCGTCGCAGGATCAGACCGTGCACACGACGCTCATCTCCCCCGATATCGCCACCTGTGACGACTGCCTGCGCGAACTGTTCGACCCCGCCGACCGCCGCTATCACTACCCCTTTATCAACTGCACTAACTGCGGCCCACGCTTTACCATCATCCGATCGCTGCCTTATGACCGAGCGGCCACGTCGATGGATTGTTTTCCCATGTGTCCCAAGTGCGCCGCGGAGTATGCCAACCCACTCGACCGGCGTTTTCACGCACAGCCCGATGCCTGCTTTGATTGCGGGCCACATATTACCTGGCGCGAGGCAGAGGGCGACATGGAGCTCGAAGGCTCGGGGGCGACGCCAGCCGTCGGCAGCACGTGCGAAACCAGCGATGCCATTATTGACCGCTGTGTCGAGTTGCTGGCCAGCGGCGGTATTGTCGCCATCAAGGGCCTGGGCGGATTCCATCTGGCCTGCAACGCCGCCAACGAGCAGGCGGTGGTCGAGCTGCGCCGTCGCAAGCGCCGCAGCAACAAGCCGCTTGCCGTTATGGTGCGCAGCCTTGCCGATACTGAACGCCTGTGCCATGTCGATGATGCCGAGCGCGGCTTGCTAACCGGTAGCATCCGCCCCATCGTGCTATTGCGCCGGCGTGCTGTTGGCGAGGGAGATTCCCCCGACGCCCTTACACTCGCGCCATCCGTCGCGCACGACCTTCCCGAGCTCGGCGTCATGCTCCCCTACACTCCGCTTCAGCATCTGTTGCTTGCCGCGGCAGAAGCCCGCGGTATGCACGCGCTCGTCATGACCAGCGGAAACCTGAGCGAAGAACCCATCGAGACCGACGATGACCTTGCCTGGGAACACCTCGTTGCCGCCGGCATTGCCGACGCGCTGCTCGGCAACGACCGCGCAATCCTCTCGCGCTACGATGATTCCGTGGTGCGCACGGTCGGTGGGGTCGTTATGCCCGTGCGCCGCGCTCGCGGATATGCGCCTCGGCCGTTGCCGCTGCCGGCACTCGACGCTGTCGCGCCCTGCGTGCTCGCCTGCGGCCCACAGCAAAAGGCAACGATTGCATTCACACGCGAGGACGCGAACGGCGAGGCGGCCTGTTTTGTGTCGCAGCATATCGGCGATGTTGAAAACGGCGGGACCTTCGATGCCTGGAACGCCGCGCGCACGCGCTTGGAAGATCTCTTTGACTTGGCGCCCGCCGCCTTGGCCTGCGATCTACACCCCAGCTATCTATCGAGCCAGTGGGCGCGCGAGCAGGCGCGAAAATGCAATCTGCCGCTCGTCGAGGTGCAGCACCATCATGCGCATATCGCGAGCGTAATGGCCGAGGCTATCGTCGCGGACCAGCTTACAACCGACGCGCGCGTCCTTGGCATCGCCTTTGACGGCACCGGCGCCGGCACCGATGGGACCATTTGGGGCGGCGAGTTTCTTGTTGCAAGCCTTGGCGGCTTTGAGCGCGCCGCGCATTTGCGCACCTGGGCGCTCCCCGGTGGGGCGGCCTCCGTGCGCGACGCCCGCCGCAACGCCTTTGCCCTGCTCACTGAGCTCGGCCTGCTTGAACACCCGGGGGCCGATCGGCTCTTGGGCAGCCTAGACGAGCAAACACGTAGCGTGACGGCAACGATGATCGAACGTGGCATCAACAGCCCGCGCACCAGCAGTATGGGTCGCTTGTTTGATGTCGCAGCCGCGATCCTGGGCATTTGCGGCCAAGCGACCTACGAGGGTGAACCCGCCATCGAGCTTGAGGCCGCCGCCTGGCGCGCGCTCGGCGGTAAGACCGTTCGTCTCGACGGCAATCATGCAGGCGTATTCACGTCTGCCGACGACTCCCCCATCTTGGACCCCCAACCGCTCATCGAAGCTCTTCTGAATGGAATCGAGGCAGGCGCGCCGGCCGACAGGCTCGCCCTCGGGTTTCACATCGCCATTACGCACGCTACGACCCACATCGCAAGCGAGATCTGCGCCCGTGAAGGCCTCGACACCGTCGCGCTCTCGGGCGGCGTGTTCATGAACCGACTTTTGCTCCAGCTCCTCACCCGTGAGCTCAAAAGCGTGGGTCTCACTGTCTTGGTTCCCCACTCCGTGCCCGTCAACGACGGCTGCATCGCCTACGGTCAGGCCGCCATCGCTCGCGCTCTCCTCGCGCAGACAGCATCGCGATAGGCGTTTTTCCAGCCTGCGCGCCACCGTCTCACAGGTGTAACGCGTTTGCTCGTGACTCCCGCGAGCGCTACCATCAACTGATGGGTAATTAGGCGCCTATCCAGCGCAAAACGTATAAAGGGGAACATTATGTGCCTTGCCGTTCCCGGTAAAGTGGTCAAACGCGACGACGACCTTAAGGCGACCGTCGACATGATGGGCATCGAGCGCCCCGTTTCGCTGCGCCTCGTGCCGACGGCACAGGTAGGCGACTATATTCTCGTGCACGCCGGCTTTGGCATTCAGATTGTCGACGAGCAGGAGGCCCAAGAGACCCTCGAGCTCGTCAATACTATGACCGAGCTGGCCAAAGAGGACCAACTCGCCACCAACCCGGTCGAGGCATACTAGTGGCGGCGACGCAGCCGGCTCGCTCCGGTATCGACTTTTCGGTATTTCGCGATTCCAAGCTGGCCCGCGAGCTCATCGAACGCATCCGTGAACTCGTCGGCGACCGCACCATCAACCTTATGGAAGTCTGCGGTACGCATACCGTGAGCATTGGCCGCTATGGCTTTCGCTCCATTATGCCGACGGGACTCAAACTGCTGAGCGGCCCGGGGTGCCCCGTTTGCGTCACCGCCAACCGTGACATCGATCACGCAATCGCGCTTTCCAACATGGACGGCGCCATCATCACCACCTTTGGCGACATGATGCGCGTGCCCGGATCGTCCACCTCGCTTGCCGCGCAAAAGGCGGCGGGGCGCGACATCCGCATCGTTTACTCTCCGCTCGACGCACTCGACATTGCCGAGCAAAATCCCGAACGCCCGGTTATCTTTATGGGCGTCGGCTTTGAGACCACAACGCCCACCATTGCCGCCGCCATCCTGGAGGCCGACGCGCGCGGGCTCCAGAACTTCTCGGTCTACTGTGCTCACAAGACCACGCCGCCGGCTCTGCGCGCGATCTCCAACGACCCCGAGACGACCATCGACGGCTTTATCCTGCCTGGTCACGTCGCTACCATCACAGGCCTGGCACCCTTTGGGTTTTTGGTCGATGAGTTCGAGACCCCGGGCGTGGTCACCGGGTTTGAGCCGGTCGATATCTTGCAGGGCATCTGCATGCTGGTCCAGATGGTTGTCGAAGGCAGGCCGGCGATCGACAACGCCTACCGCCGCGGCGTCAATGCAGACGGCAATCCCGTAGCACGCCAGCTGGTCGAGCAGGTATTTGAGCCGTGCGACGCCACGTGGCGCGGGCTGGGACCGATTGCCAATTCGGGTCTTTCCATCCGACCCGAATTCGCGCGCTTTGATGCCGGCGCCCGCTTTGACGTGCCCATTGAACCGACGGTTGAGCCACGCGGATGCCGCTGCGGCGACGTGCTGCGCGGTGCCATCACGCCAAGCGACTGCCCGCTGTTCGGCCACGCATGTACGCCCGAACACCCCGTCGGCCCCTGCATGGTGAGCTCCGAAGGTAGCTGCGCGGCGTACTACCGCTACCGCGACTATTAGGTTCCGCCGTTCTAACGAATGGCGGACCGGTCGACGCTGCGCCTCACCCATATAATTCCACCCACGATTGGAGTTTTCGATATGTCCCATAGCGTTACCGATAGCACCGTCCTGCTGGGTCACGGCTCCGGCGGCCAGATGATGAAACGCATTATCGATGAGGTCTTTCTGGATGCCTTTGGGTCGCCCGAGCTGCTTGCTGGCAACGATGCCGGTGTCGCCGCGTTGCCCGCAAGCGGGCGAATCGCCATGTCGACCGACAGCTTTGTGGTAACGCCGCAGTTCTTCCCCGGCGGCAATATCGGCCGCCTCGCCGTATGCGGAACCGTCAACGACGTCGCGACCTCGGGCGCTAACGTGCGCTACCTCTCATGCGGCTTTATCCTCGAAGAGGGCTATCCCATGGACAAGCTGCGCCAAATTGTGCAGACCATGGCCGAAACGGCGCACGAGGCGGGCGTGTCCATAATCACCGGCGACACTAAGGTGGTCGAGCGCGGCGGTGCCGACGGCGTCTACATCAATACCGCCGGCGTGGGCGAGGTTCCCGCAGGCGTGACGCTCAGCGGTGCCAACTGCCGGCCCGGCGACGCCATCCTGGTGTCGGGTACGCTAGGCGACCACGGCATCGCCATCATGAGCCAACGCGAGGGCTTGGCGTTTTCGAGCGACATCGAAAGCGACGCTGCGCCGCTCAATCATCTGATTGCCGACGTGCTCGCCGCCGCCCCCGACACCCGCTGCTTCCGCGACCCCACACGCGGCGGCCTAGCATCCACGCTCAACGAGTTTGCCCAGGCCAGCGGCGTTGCTATGGAGATCGACGAGGATGCCGTGCCCGTGCGCCCCGATGTGCAGGCGGCATGTGAGATGCTCGGCTACGATGTGCTGCAGGTAGCAAACGAGGGCAAGATGGTCGCCGTGGTGCCTGCTGAGCAGGCCGATGCCGCGCTGGCGGCCATGCGTGCCGCGCGCTACGGCGAAAACGCCGCGATTATCGGCCGCGTGCTGCCGTTTGGACCGGACGCTCGGCCCGTCGTGCGCGTACGCACCGGCTGGGGCTCGACCAGCATCCTCGACATGCTCGTGGGAGAGCAGCTGCCAAGGATTTGCTAGCGGCTGCTCTGCAAGCTGCCCAGCATCCGACCACAATCGGCCCGCCCATTTTCACTGGGACGTTGGCCCACTCAAACTGCGGGGAGATGGAAGGGCCCTCCTGCCGAGCTGATCGGCAGGAGGGCCCTTCGCTTTGCAAGACCATACTCCTTGCAGTATTTACCTGTCAGGCAGACGCTCGCTACGCCGCGCGACGCTTGGTGTAGAAAAACCAGCCGCCGACGGCCGCGATACCGACGATGCCCACGGCAACACCGGCGATGGCAAAGCCGTTCGAGCCCGCGTCCGCAGCCTTGTTGGCGGCGCCGGCGCTCAACGCGGCGGTCTTGCCGGACGTGCCCGACTTTTTGCCGCTCTTGTCTGTCTTGCCGGCGACGGAAGACTCCGTCGAATCCTTCTTGCCGGATTCGGCCTCGGCCTTGGAATCGCCAGCTGCCTTGGCGCCCTCGCTCGAGGAAGCACCGGCCATCTTGGCGGCCACAGGAGCCATTACGCCCGCAAAACCGGCGGTCCCGTTGCCGGCACCGCCGTCCGACCCGGCACCCGGCGTCAGGACGCCCGGCGCCACCGTGGGCTTCTGCGGGTCCTTGCTGCTCGAGCCCTTGCCCGCCGTCACGGCCGTCTTCCAGGCAATCGTCTCTCCCGAGGAGACACGATACGTCGTGAGCGCGCGGAGCGCCTGCTCGGTCGCCATGGCGTTGGCCGCGCCGCCCTTGCTGTGCGCATAGCCGTTGCCGCCGTCCACGCGGTACAGGTCCAGCGCGCAGACCACGTTGGTCACGGCATTTGCAAACCCGTTAACGGGGTTGGCCGGGTCACGGTCGAGCGAAAGCAGCGCGAGGATCACCTGGGCATTGGCCTCGGCAGAACCGAAATCACAGGTGCCCGCGCTCATCTTGCCCTTGAGGTAGGAGAGGCCGTTCTCGATGGCAGCATCGACCTTGGTGTCGCCCTCATAGGGCGCCACGGCCTGGATCGCCATGGCCGTCAGGTCCACGTCGCCCAGACGCGTACCCTCCACGGCGTCGTCGCTGCCGAGAAGCTCGCAGACGGCGTCCGCGAGGCTCGCGCGCGTCCAGGCAGAACCGGCGGGTACATCCGAGCCGCTCGCATTAAGCGCCATCAGCGCAAAGATCTTCTCGTTGGCGCGCGTCATATCGGTGCGGCTGCAGATGAGCTCGACCAGGTTGACGCCGTCATAGTCGGTGATGTCCTCGCCGATGGCGGAGAGGGCCAGCGCCACACGCTCGGTCTCAGTCAGAGCGCAGGTCGCACTCCCCCACTCGGCCTTGTGCTTGGCCAGCGAGGTGCGGTAGTTGTCGAGCAGCTTGGAATCGATCTTGCGGCCCGCCTTGGCAAAGTCGTAGATCTCCCACTCGTCGCCGTACTGGAAGGCGTCGGAGCTGCGGCGCACGTCGATGAACGCAGCGGCAGCATCGATGCCCGCCGAGGCGGACTCACTCGTGGCGGGGCTCGCGGCCACACCGGCCACGGTGATGGTAAGCGTCACGGGCTCGGCACCGGCGGTCGTGTCCACCGGCGTACCCGTCGCGACCACCGTGCCGGCCGAAAGCGCAGTCACCGTGTAGTCACTCGAGGCCACGTACAGGCCGTCATCGGGAGCGCCGTCGACGTGCTTCCAGGCGCCCTTCTCGATGCGGTCGATGCCCACGATACCCGAGGCGTCCTTGCCGTCGAGCGTCTTGAACGTCCAGGTGAGGCCGGGCTCGGTCACGCTCCAGCCGTCCGCGTCGTTTTTACCGGTAAAGGTCAGGTCGAGCTTTTGCGCCGAGCCGGCCTTGAGGTAGAGGCTGTCCGTGCCGGCCGTCACGCTCGCAAGCGGATTTTGGTAAGCATAAGTCACGTCGCACGACGCGCTGATGACCTTGCCGTCGGCGTCCGTGTCGGGCAGCGTCGCGGTAAACGTGGTGGTGCCAGCCTTGTACGCCGTGTAGCCGATCTCGCCCGCGGTGGCGTAGGCCGCCACGGCAGGATCGCTGCTCGTCACGGTAAAGTTGTCGCGGTTGGTGGCGTTGTCGGGCGCCACCACCGGGCGTGCGTGATCGGTCAAAAACGCGCCGCGCTCGGAGAGCGGGTTGCGGCCCTGCAGGTAGACGGTGGCGCCGTCCTCGTTATAGCCCATCGAGATGGACGTGGCGGCCACGGCTTCTGACGTCAGCGTCACGCTCTTGGAGCCAGCGCCCGCAGATGCGACGTCGCGCGGGGTAACGGTGATCGTGGCACTGCCGGCATGCTTGAAGTAAAAGCAGGCCGAGTAGTCGTTGCTGTAGATGGTCGTAGGATCGCTCGAGGCAAAGTGGAAGCGGCTGAACGAAACGGGCACGTACTCGTCCTTATCGGCGTCGACGTAATGCACGCGCACCTCGAGGTTGCGCACCTCAGAGCCCTGGACGGTAGCCGCACCATCGGTCACGTCGCTCACGGTGCCGTCGGAGGCACGATACCACAGCTCAAAGTCATCGAACTGTTTGGCCTTGGCCTTGATCTTGATGGTGGCCACGGTCTGCTCGGAACCATTGGCCTTATGCTCGGTGGCGGTCACCGTGCCGGTGGCGTTGTCGTAGATGTAAAGCTCGCCCGTGGACTCGTTGATACCGATGTTTCCGCGGTTGGCATCGTCGGTGCCCCAGGTGACGGTGCTCGTGGCCGGCACGCCCTTAAGCGCAAAAACGCCAAGTTTGCGGTAGGCGTTCACAGCGTCGGGCGAAACCTCGAGCATATGGTCGGCAACCGCCTGGCTGGTGCCGTCGTTGGCCGTGAAGCTCACGGTGTAGGTGTCGTCGGGCGTGGTATCCTCGGGCGCCTGGTAGCTGTTGCCCGAGCCAAAGACCGGCGTGCCATTTTTATCGATACCCCAGCTGCTGCCGTTGGCGCCGCAGTTAGCGTTGATGAGGTCGGCGAAGGCGTCGGTGGCCATGTCGGCCGGGTCGACGGCATAGGCGTTGACGAGCGCCGAGGCGGGGGCGTCCATCTTGTTGGTGAGGAATGCGCCCCAGTAGGTGTGGACGAGTTGGCCCGCGTTGTAGGTCGCGAACAGCGCGCCCGCCGTGCCCTCGGAGGTTGACACGCAGTTGGACACGATGCCGCCGTCGAGCGTGCGCGCAAAGCCCGCAACGCCCTTGCCGGTCACGCTCGTGGAGCAGTTGAGCACGGCGCCCTGCACACTGTTGCCCAGGGGGCCGAACGCCTTGCCGTCCGTCGCTTGCTTCAGTTTGCCGGCAAACGAGATGTTCTGCACCACGCCCGTGGAGGCAACGCCGCCCATGAGCGACTTCACGCCACCGCCGTTGGCGAAGGTGATGGTGTGGCCCTGGCCGTCGAGTGTGCCCGCAAGTATGCCCATGGGAGCAAAGAAGTACTCGTCATCGATGGTAATGTCGTTGTCGAGAACGTAATAGGCGTCGGCGTCGGCGTCGGCGGGCTTGAACTTGTTTTCGAGGTCGCTCTGCGAGCTCAGGTGCACTACGTTCTGCGGCTGAGCCACGGGCTCGGTGGGCTTGGGCTTCTCGAGCGCGGCAATAGCATCGGTGAGCGTCTTGGTTGCGGCGTTGACCTCGGCCTGCTTGGCGTCATCGTTGGCGTAGACGTCTTGAGCGCTCACAAGGGCCTCAGCGAGCTTCGACCAGCTCTCGGCCGTGTAGTCGTTCTCGATCTTGGCGTTGGCATCGTCAATCGCAGCCTTGAGGGCATCCTTGTTCACGACGACCGCAGCGCCGCCCGAGATCAGCACAGGCAAACCGCCCTGCGCAGACCAGGTAAAGCCGGTGGCAGGGGCATCGGTGTTGAGCTTATCGACCGAGGCCTGGGTCTTGAGGTCGTCGACAGAGATTTTGCTGCCAAAGGAAGAATCGACCTTGTAGCCGCACGCCTGATCGCCCGCAGTGAACAGATTGTTGGTCACGGTGCCAGACTGATACCAGGCAACGAGGCCGTAACCGCCAAAGGGCATGCCGCTGAGGCTGCCGGCGTAATACGAGTTGAGCACCGAACCGCCATCGAGCTTGCCTACAAGACCGGCAGCGTCAGCGAAAGTCCAATTGTCGTCAGAGGGGCTTGCCGTCGACCAGCACATTTGCACGGTACCCGAGCATGTGGTGGCGATAGGACCGTCGGTGCCAGAAATCGTCATCGAACCCGTCACGCCCAGATTCTGTACCGTACCAGCCACGCTCTTCGCCAGCGCCTTGCCGTTGAGCACGATGCTGTGGCCCTGGCCATCGAGCGTACCGGCCACGGTCTCGATCTGTTGGCCAGCCTCAAGGCTGATATTCGCCGCGAGCTTCACGACAGCCCCGGCCTCGATGGTGGTGGGCAGCTCATCGGCAAAAGAGACCATCACGGTCTCGCCGGCCTTGATGACGCGCGCGCCGCGTGCCTGCTGAGCATCGGCATCCTCGTCGTCGATGTCCGCCGCGGCAGCAAGGCTCTCATCGGCAGACGGAGCGGCCTCGGAGCTCGCCTCGTCCGCCGATGCCTCGGCGCCTTCAGCACCCGTCTGCTCGTCCGCAGTGAAACTCGACTCGTCGGCATTCTCGGCAGTATCCGCCTGCTGCGAGGCCTGGGCCTGCGCCTGCACAGCGACCTCTGCCACGCCCTCGGCAAATGCCGACGTACCCGGCATCGACCAGACGAGCAGCGCCGAGAAAGCAGCGGCTCCCAGGCGCTTGAGCATAATGTTGTTTCGCGTCACCCATTCTCCTTCTTTCGCGAACCTGCAATAGAGCCATGGCGAAGAAGGCGGGACAGGCGATACCCCGGCAGCACAAAGGCGCACGTCAGCCACCCTATCGGCAGCAAAACGCACGCTCAGCAGCACCCCTTGTAGACCGGAATCCAGCGGCAAACAGAGAGGCCCTCGGTTTCGAGAAGAGCGCGGGCAGGTAATCTGACTCGCGGGCGCGCCCGCATACAGTAACCGCCTTGCTCGGGATTCTCACCCGATTCCCCTTTATGCGCTCGCGCGCACCCGTGCTCCGGCTTCTATTTTTAATCGGAGGAAGTGTACGTTACCGCAGGTAAATCGGTCAATGCGCTACACAAAAAACCGCCATACCCGAGCCATATGGCTCCCGGATGACCACCTATAGGCAACCCATATCGCCACTAGGCCGCTAACGAACCAAGCCCGCCCGCAAGATTGAGCGGGCCGAATGTCCCCCGTGGGGCTGAGGGGGCCAAATGTACCTGTTAGAAGCCATTTAAGCGTTTTAACAGGGACTTTTGGCCCCCTCAGTCCCACGGGGGCTTTTTGGCCCGCTCATTTTGCTTTAGCTCAAGCAAACGGTCCCGCACGATTACTCGTACGGGACCGTTTTTAGTTAGGGCTGTCGTTTATGACCCGCTCCGGTTAATTCGCACGCTTGCGGATAAGCACGGCCCCCATAACGGCCAGAACTCCAGCCACCGTCAGAAGCGCCACGGTCACCACAGACGAATCACCGGTCTTGGCAAGCCCTCCCTTGGTCGCCTTCTTGGCGGTATCGGTCTTGACGTCCGTCTTCACATCCGTCTTCTGACCGGGCTTCTGCCCAGGCTCCTCCTGCGCAGCCTGCGTCACGGTCACCGTCGCTTCATCGGACGTGGAAACCAGCCCGGCAGCACTCGTCACCTCAACGCGATACACCTTTGAACCGACCTCGGTCGTCGCGGCGACGTACTCAGCCGCCGTCGCCCCGTCGATGGCAGAGAAGTTACCGTCCTCGCCCTTGACGAACCACTGGTAGGTAAGCTGGGCATCCGAGCCATCCACGCTGTCATCAACCGTCGCAGCAACGCTCAGCTTGGCCTCAGCGCCCTGAGCACACGTTACCGACTGCGGCTGAGCCGTGATGCTGGGAGCAACAAAAGCGGACGCGTACATAATCGGGGTCCGGGAGGTTCCATTCTCGGCGTCATAGTCGCTCGGCATAAACGCACTCGAGGTATCTCCCGCATTCACATAGGCGCGCATCTCATCGAGAAGCTTGGCCGCCTTGTTGTAGACCTGTTCGCTCACTGCGGCAAACGCCTTGTTGGCAAGGTCCGTGCGCTGATCGGCAGGGGTCGCCTGCATCAACCCGTCAACAACGTCCTGCTGGGCGATAACCTGCTTCTGAAGGACATCGAGGTAGGCGCGCACGTTCTCACCCATCGAGGCACGGTTGTTGTAGGCGAGCGTGTTGATGTCCATGAAGACGTAGTCGAGGTTCTTGCCGTCCTTTTCGACCAAAGCCTGCGCAACGTCGTCCTTGCGTCCTGTATAAGTGCCGTCCACCGTGTTCCACGCCGGGAAGTAGTCAGCCGGAACTTCCGTCAACAGCGCAGAGTAGCTGGGCAGGTACACGCTGAACTCGCAACGCGAAAGCGCTTCCCACTGAATCGTGGCGATATCACTGGAAAGGCCGGACCGAATCTGGAAGATATTGCCCTCGGTCGTCCTGTTGTTGCCGATGGCATACAGGGCACTGTTGAGATTGGCGTTGAGGCTGTCATCCTGCTCACCGCGGGCAGCGAGGGAACGCAACGCCGTGAACGTATCGGATTTGATGCCCGGCGTAAACGTCAGCTGCGGGTCGATGAGCGAGGTGACGCGACCCTGTTCATCAACGGTATAGTCCGTCTGAGGCGCAAGGGCAGCACCGAAGTAAGCACGTCCCTGGGCCAGGCGCGTATTCTGCGACGAACCCGAATTCTCCTTGCCATACGTCTTGAAGATGTTCGGCGTGCCGTCGTCATAGGTTACGAGAACGCCGTTGGACTCGGGCAGCGTCACGACATCGGCCGAGTGCAGGCACTGACTCGCATCGTCAAGATCGACCTTATACTGCAGGCCGCCGATGTTGGGATTAACGGACGCCACGTCGTCGCCCATCTTGACGGCAATCCACTGATGGCCCGAAAGCTGAGCGAAAATCCAGGTCTCGGTATTGTCGGCAATGACGATCTGGTTGCAGTCCTGAGAGCCATACTGATCGATGATGGCGCCGAGCTTCTCCACGCCGTCGCGCGCCGTGGACGAAACGCTCAACAGGTAGTCGGCCAGGTTATACTCGCCGATGCCCGTGTCGACACGAGGGTCGATAGCATCGATTCCGTCGTTGTAATCCGTTGTGAGCGTCGCGGAAACGGAGACGCCGCGCTCGTTGGTGCCGGCCTCGGAATACACGCGGGACGCTGCCTCGTCGTCCTGGGCATCCCACTCATCGGGATTGTCACGAACATAGGTGTAACGATACGAGCGACCCTGATAGGTGTACTCAAAGCCGGTCCCCGGCACAGAATCGTTCTCGAAAGAACGGAAGACAGGGTTGTCGATCGGCTGCTGCACGCCAAAGGTCTTGCAGTAGCGAGGTGAATAGTCCTCGGCGCGGCCGACATAGGCATCGCCCGTCGTTGTCTGGTTCTTACCGATGTAAACCTGCGTGCAGGCGAGCGCGGGCGCGGGCATGGCAAGCACAAGCGCCGCGACTATGCCCCCCCTAAACGCCTTCTTAGCAAAAGCCGGTAACCTCATACGTTCTCCCCTCCACACGGAGCCCGAACTACCCACCAACAATATGCGTAATGAGAACACTTTAGCTGGGTAAATCGGATTGAATATGCAGTTATCAGCTTATCTTATGTGTTAAGGAAGTATGGACACGGCACTCGTAACAACCCGTGACCGGTCGTTTGCATCTGGCAGGCGGCATTCCCCGCAGGGTTGAACAGGCCGATAAGCCCCGTGCGCAAGATTGAGCGGGCCGAGTGTCCCCCGTGGGGCTGAGGGGGCCAAATGTACCTGTTAGAGGCCATTTAAGCGTTTTAACGGGGACTTTTGGCCCCCTCAGTCCCACGGGGGACATTTGGCCCGCTCATGCCCGACTGGAACGGCACGCGCTATCATGGGTGCCGTTTTGATGAGTCATCTTGATGGGAGCGTACCTATGGCAGCTTTTTCCCATGTGATCTTTGACCTGGACGGAACCATCCTCAACACGCTCGAGGACCTGGCGGCCGCCGGCAACCATACCTGCGAGACGCACGGCTGGCCCACGTTTGCCGTTGACGAGTACCGCTACAAGGTGGGAAATGGCATGCTCAAGCTGGTTGAGCGCTTTATGCCTGCCGAGTATGCGGGCGACGGCCGTATGTTTGAGCAGACGCTCGCCGAGTTTAGGGCTTACTACGGCGAGCACAAGGAGGACCACACCGCCCCCTATGCCGGCACAGTCGAGATGCTCGACCGCCTGCGCGCCGCAGGTGTGCAGCTTGCCGTGCTCACCAACAAGGACCACGTCTCGGCGGCTCCGCTTATCGAGAAGTATTTTGGTTCCGAACGCTTTGCGCTGGTACAGGGCCGTGTCGATGCGTTTCCGCCCAAGCCCGAAGCACCCGTCACGCTGCATGTGATGGAGGAGCTGGGCGCCGATCCGGCAACCACGCTCTATGTGGGCGATTCCAATGTCGATATCCTGACCGGCCACAACGCCGGCCTTAAGAGCGCGGGCGTCAGCTGGGGCTTCCGCGGCCGCGCAGAGCTGGAAGCCGCCGGCGCCGACTACGTGGTGGATAGCCAGGCAGAGCTCACGGCGCTGGTGCTGGGCGAGTAACCGCTCATCCCTCCCACGGGTAGCTAATGTGGGACGGGACTCTTTTAGCTGCCCCCTGCACCAAAGGAGTGTCTCCAACTACCGGCAGAAAAGGAACCTCCCCAACTGCCACCTTCGGCAGCGATGGCAACGCCACAGGCACAAGTGCCACTTTAAGCCAGCCAAGGGAACGCCGTTGTTTTGGCAACGACAGCGAAAGCCCGCCAGAGCGAGCAAGGTGCCTTGAAACAAGGCGGCATTGACCTTCTGGTCATGCCGCCGAAGTTGAAAGGCAGATTGCCGCTCTGGCGGGCTTGCAGCGTCGAGCCGTTACGCGGTTTGGCAAAACCGCGTAACAAACTAGTTCATCATCGCATTCATCATCTCGTTGGTTGCGGAATCGTCAGCAGACCACTCGCCGTCGTCATTGGCGGTGTACTTGAAGGTGACCGTGGTATCCTTGGTCTTAGCAGCCTTGGTCACGTCGACCATGACCTGGCCGGCCATCTTGTACAGGTCGTCCTCGGAAGGCATCGTATCAAGCGCGGCGACCTTCTCCTGATACTGGGTGGCGAAATCTTCGACGATCTTATTCATGGACTTGCAGGTGATGGTAACCTCGGCGGTCGCGGTACCCTTGTCCTCATCGACCGTCACATCGCCGATCTTGTAATCAAAACCCTCGAGATAGCTCTTGGCGTACTCCTTGGGATCGATGCCCAGTTGCTCAAACTCGTCGCCCGAAGCCTCTTCCAGACCGGAGAGGAAATCATCGCCGCCGTTCTTGATCTCGTCAAACTGGCTCGTAAGGTCGTTGGTGATGAGCTCTTCCACCGAAGGCCCTCCGCAGCCGGAAAGCAAAACCACGCACGCGACCAGGGCGGCCATCAGAGGCGCAAGCAGCAGCTTCTTTTTCATGACATTCCTCCAAACAAGCGGCGCCGTGTTCCCTACGCAGCGCACGTCGTAACAGCAAGTCCATATTAGCGGCCCAGCCCAACCCCCTGCGCCGCAAAAGCGCAGGCGGCTCAATTTGACGAACGAATGGCCCGCGAAGCAAGCCCCCTGCAATAAAATGCGCCTGCTTGGTCTATTAAAAAAGGGTGGCCGAACAACCCGACCACCCCTGTGTATCTTCTGGATGCCGCAGACTACTTGCGGACGACCTTAACGATGGCGTCACCGGCGGCGACGGCAGACTCGGCCTCGACGGCAAGCTCGACGTCGGCGAACTCGGCGGTGTTGGACACGGCCACGACGACGCAGTCCTTGTAACCGGCAGCAGCGATCTTGGCGCGGTCGATCTTGAGTATGGGCTGACCAGCTTTGACGACGTCGTCGGCCTTGACGAAGCCCTCGAAGCCGTCGCCGTTCATGTTGACGGTATCGACGCCAACGTGCACCAGAACCTCGATACCGCTATCGGACTGCAGGCCCACGGCGTGACCCATGGTGACGGTCACCTTGCCGTCGCAGGGAGCGTAGACCAGGTCGTCCTCGGGCCACACAGCGCAGCCCTTGCCCAGAACCTCGCCACCAAAGACGGGATCGGGCACGTCGGCCATCTTGATGACCTTGCCCTTGACAGGCGAGCACAGCACGTCGGCGCCAGCAGAAGCAGAGATGGAGGCCGGAGCGGCAGCTGCCGCGGGCTCAGCCTTCTTCTTGAACATGTCAAACAGACCCATACGTTTTCTCCTCTTGATTAAGCGCAACGTTTTGCGCATGCCTATGGTGATTATAGTGCCAAATGATCAAATTGCTAAGGCGAGGGCTCGAATCGCAAGCCCTTCCCGGTAGTGCTCGTGGGATGAGTATCTCCTTTGCATCGCGGGTCGATAAGCCGAGTATCGCCTGCGCACGGGACGGGCAGAAGCGGGCGCGCCAAACCCGACACTCCTTTTCGTTCTCGAGTCCTGCCGCCGCCCGTCCCTGACACTTCCTGACACCGACCGAAACGTGCCAAAATAAACCTGTCCCTTTTTGGCAGGTTTGGCGAGTGTGGGAGTTCGCATGGATATCAAACGCAAGATTACCGAGGCGCAGGGCCTCACCCCCACCGAGCAACAGCTCGGCATTGCAGCCCTTGCCATCGGTCAGGACATCCGCGGGCTTTCGATTAAGGAATTTGCCACGCGCACCAGCGTTTCTGTTGCGAGCGTGCACCGTTTTTGCAAAAAGCTCGGCCTCGAGGGCTTCAAAGATCTCAAGGTCGAGCTTATTCGCTTGGCAACCGAGACGGGCAACCGCCGCGACGTGGATATCAACTTTCCCTTCGACGCTACGTCCACCCCTGCGCAGGTTATGGAGCGCATGGAGGGGCTCTACCAGACCACGCTGGCCGAAACGCAGGAGCTGCTCGACCCCACGCAGCTCGACCACGCCGCCAAGCTCATCGCAAACGCCCGACAGGTCGACATCTACACGGGCTCGCACAACCTCTATCCAGCAGGAATGTTCCGCGACCGCCTGCTCTCCGCCGGCAAAAGCGCAACGTGCCACGACGGCGCTGAGGCCCAGGTGCGTACGGCGCTCGCCTCGGGTCCCGACCATGCGGCAATCGTCATCTCCTACAGCGGCCTTGCCCCCAACCTCAAGGACATCTTGCCGATTCTCAGCAGCCGGCATGTCCCGGTCATCGTCATCGGCACGCCTTATTGCGCTCGCATTCACCCTGGCTTTGCCGCCTACCTCACGGTGAGTGACCACGAGAGTATGACGCATCGCATCACGCAGTTCGCCAGCCACATCGCCGTGCAATACGTGCTCGATTCGCTCTACAGCAGCTACTTCGCCAAAGACTACGCCCGCTGCTCCGAATTCCTGGAGCACTCGTTTCCCTACACCCGCCTCCCGGGGCTTAAGTAGCGACGAGCGTGGATTTTCGGACGCATATCTAACGAGCGTGGATAATCTCCCACTTTGAGCCCGCACACAGGCCAAAACCGGGAGATTATCCACGCTCGTGTTGAATGCTCCGTTTTCCTCTGCACCCGAGGGACCACTCGACCACCTTGCACCAAAGCAATAACGACTTCTCGTCATTAGATTATTCAAATCGACTCTAATAACTATTTTCGCCATAAACTCGTTATTAGAATTGATATGATTAGCCTAATAGCGAGTTTCCGGCACTAAAGATATGGAGGGCGCGATGCAAATCGAGGAGAACGGCCAGGGAACGCTCCGCAATAATCTATCGGGGAAATTGGCTTACTATTCGTTTTTGCCAACGCCCTTGCAATCATTGAGGCAGCTAAACCTCACTGAGGAAACCTATCGCACGCTTTCCACATGCTCACGAAAGCTTGGAGAGCTTGAAGGCATGCTCTACTTTGTTCCCAACGCCGACATGTATCTGACAATGTATGTGCGCAAAGAAGCACTCCTTTCTTCGCAAATTGAGGGAACCCAGTGTACGTTTGACGACCTACTTAGTCCATCGCAAACCCAACTCCATCATAAAGATGTCGCAGATGTCGTGAATTATGTCCGTGCTGTCGACCGCGGCGTAGAACTGCTCAAAAAGATGCCCTTGTGTACGAGGCTTCTCAGGCAGGTTCATGCGGTCCTGCTGGACGGAGTGCGCGGAACGGAGAAGAATCCAGGCGAGCTGCGCTCCTCACAAAACTGGATTGGCCCTTCAGGCTGCACCATTGCAACTGCATCGTTCGTCCCTCCAAACATTGAAGATTTGAGCAACACGCTCCAGGACCTCGAACGATTTATCAATGAGCCTCAAGTCGAAATGGATCCGATCGTGCGGGCGGCGCTCGTCCATTACCAATTTGAAACTGCCCATCCATTCCTAGACGGAAACGGTCGCCTGGGCAGGCTTCTCATTACACTTATGCTCATCAATGATGGCGTTCTTCATTCTTGCTTGTTCTATCCATCGTTCCAGTTCAAGAAAAATCGAAGCGAGTACTACCGACAACTCACATCCGTAAGGGAACGAGGAACTTACGAGGAATGGATAGAGTTTTTCTGCGCCAGTCTTCTTGAGAGTGCGAAGGACTCGGTAGGGTCTTTAAAGAGTCTTGTTGATCTCCACAACCGTTCGACGGCAGCTATTACCGAAAATCTCGGAAGGACTGCCGCAAACGGACAAAGGCTGCTGAGCCTTCTTGAAGAGCATCCCATCCTCGACACCGCATTTATCGCTGCCCGACTCGATATCGGTAGGAGCACCGCGAGCTCGCTCGTCAAATCATTTGAAGAATTGGGTATCCTCCGTCCACTCGACGAGTCAAGACAGAGATACCGACAGTACGGGTATGAAGAGTATCTTTCGATTCTCAGGGAAGACGCTGAGCCGATTAGATAGGCACCGCAGCCCAGCCATATTAAAACGAGCGTGGATAATCTCCCACTTTGAGTCCACACGGGGGCCAAAAACGGGAGATTATCCACGCTCATTTCTGACTAGTCATTTAAGAACGTCCCCAATGACCACCCATCCGAAGCGAGACAACGACGCAGGTAGAGGACGGACAGCGAGCGCCGTCCAGGACGAACAAGTTGGCATGAAAAAGGCGAGGCATAGACCTTCTGGTCATGCCTCGCCTTTTGAATGACAAATTGTCGTCCTGGGCGGCGCGCAGCGTCGGCCGGTTACGGCGTTTGGTAAAACGCCGTAACTAGCGTGCTCCGTACTGCTCGTAGTAGGCGTCGATGGCGGCCTTGAGCTCGTCATCGATGACGACCTTGCCATCGATCTCGTGGTTGTAGAGGGTCTCGACGACCTCGGCCATGGAAACGATGCTCGCGACGGGGAAACCGTACTTGGCCTCGATCTCCTTCTGCGCGGTGGTCACGCCGCCCTTGCCGACCTCCATACGGTTGAGAGACACAATGAGGCCCTTGATTTCGACGTCGGCAGCAGCCTTAACCTTGGGATAGGTCTCGTCGATGGACTTGCCGCTGGTGGTGACATCCTCGACCATGACCACGCGATCGCCGTCCTGGGGCTCATAGCCCAGCAGGTTGCCCTTGTCGGCGCCGTGGTCCTTGGCCTCCTTGCGGTCGCAGCAGTACTTGACCTCCTTGCCGTACAGCTCGTGGTAGGCAATTGCGGTCACGACGGCCAGCGGAATACCCTTGTAGGCCGGTCCAAACAGCACATCAAAGTCGTCGCCAAAGTTATCGTGGATGGCCTGGGCGTAATACTCGCCCAGCTTCTTGAGCTGATAGCCCGTCACGTAAGCGCCGGCGTTCATAAAGAACGGGGACTGACGGCCGCTCTTGAGCGTAAAGCTGCCGAACTTAAGAACGTCGGACTCAACCATAAACTTGATGAACTCTTGCTTGTAAGCCTCCATGCGGGCTCCTCTCGTAATCGCGTACGTGCCTTTCAGTTTAGCGCAGGCGAAGCGTCGATGCGGGCGCGCTTTGGGGCCACGGCATTCTGTAAAGGCTTTGTCAGAGGGAATGGTTTTCCGAACAATGGGGTTGACATGTCAAACCCCCTCATCAAGAATACGGGCGGATTAAAAAGGGGTACGAGATACCCAAAGCGCGCTGCGCTCAGCCTTTAGGAGGTGTGCCATGGAAGGCAGTCCTAGTCGAAAAACCTGCATGTCGCCCTCGGCACGCCGCGAGGACTCCGCACACGCATAAACGCCACCGGCAGATCGTCAACCCCCCCCACAAAGGTGCCTGCCCCCTTTGTGGTGGTTCGTGAGCTTGACGTGAGCGACATCTAGGTTTTTTGAAGCAAATACGACACGTACGCTAACTCCCTTCAACAAGGAGGACCCTATGCTGATGCTCAAAACCGCCACGGTACTCGAAGCCATCTCCAAGCGCCGCCGCACGGCGCGCCCCGCAGCTCACACCGGCCTTGCCAAGAACACTATATTCGCCGCCACCCATAGCGCCGGTGACGCCCTCGTGCTGCTCGACGCCACGGCTGACGGGCTCACGGCCGAGCACGCTGCCGAGCGCCTAGACGCCACCGGGCCCAACACCATCGAGGCGCCGACCAAAACCCTCGCCCGCCGCATCGCCGACGCGTTCATCGATCCCTTCGCCGGCATCCTCGCCGCGCTCGCGCTGGTCTCACTCTACATCGACGTGCTCGCCGTGCCCGAGCCGCAGCGCGACCCCTCCACGGTCATCGTCATCGGCACCATGCTGCTGGTATCGGGTGGCATGAAGTTTATCCAGGAAGCCCGCAGCGGCAATGCGGCCGAGGCCCTCAAGGACCTGGTCTCCAACACCTGCTGCGCCCTGCGCGACGGCAAGCGCCTCGAGATTTCCTTCGACGAGCTCGTCCCCGGCGATGTAATCCGCCTCTCTGCCGGCGACATGGTGCCGGCAGATGCCCGCATCATCACCGCGCGCGACCTGTTTGTGATCGAGTCCGCACTCACCGGCGAGAGCGAGGCCGTCGAGAAGACCGCTGCCATCACCGTCGTCGAGGGTGCCGACGGCTCCGCGCTACCACTCTCTGCCTGCAAGAGCATCGTCTTTACCGGCACCTCCGTGCAAAACGGCACCGCCATGGCGCTTGTCGTTGCCACCGGCTCGGACACCTACCTGGGCGGCATCGCCAAGATGCTCAACGGACGCGGCGAGAAGAGCGCGTTTGACCGCGGCGTCTCGAGCGTCTCCATGCTGCTCGTGCGCCTCATGCTCGTTATGGCGCCGGCGGTCTTTGCCATCAACGCCGCCACCAAGGGCAACGTCATCGACGCGCTGCTGTTCGCCACGAGCGTGGCCGTGGGCATCACGCCGCAGATGCTCCCCGTCATCGTGACCACGAGCCTGTTGCAGGGCGCCAAGGACCTCGCCCGCCGCCAGGTTATCGTCAAGGAGCTGCCAGCGATCCAAAACCTCGGCGCGATGGACGTCCTGTGCTGCGACAAGACCGGCACCCTCACCGAAGACCGCATCGTGCTCGAGCGCTACCTCAACACCGACGGCAACGAGGACGCACGCGTGCTGCGCCATGCGTTTTTGAACAGCTTCTTCCAGACTGGCCTCAAGAACCTTATCGACCTGGCCGTCATCGACCGTGCCGATGTGACGCCCTCGACCGTCGTGCCCGATTCTATGCTGGGCCAGAGCCTGCGCGACCGCTATACCAAGGTCGACGAGGTGCCCTTCGATTTCTCGCGCCGTCACCTGAGCGTAGCTGTCGCCGACGCCCAGGGCAAAACCCAGATGGTCACCAAGGGGGCTGCCGAGGAAATGCTCGAGATCTGCTCCTTTGTCGAGGTCGATGGTGCCGCCCAGCCGTTCACCGAAGATAAGCTCGCCCAGATTCGCAAGCAGGTCGCCGGGCTCAACGCCGAGGGCCTGCGCGTGATTGCCGTGGCGCAGAAGACCAATCCGCGCTGCGTGGGCGAATTTGGCATCGCCGACGAATGCGACATGGTGTTGATGGGCTTTTTGGCCTTCCTCGATCCGCCCAAGGCGAGTGCCGCGGGCGCCGTCGCCACGCTCGAGGCCAAGGGTGTGGCGGTCAAGGTCCTGACCGGCGACAACGACCGCGTTGCCGCCACCGTCTGCGAACAGATCGGTATCGACGCGAGCAACGTCTTGCTCGGCTCCGAGATCGATGCGCTCGATGACGCCGAACTTGCCGAGCGCGCCGAGAACACCCACCTCTTCGCCAAGCTCTCGCCGCTGCAGAAGGCGCGTCTGGTGCGTGTCATGCGCGAGCTGCTCGGCCACACCGTGGGCTTTATGGGCGATGGCATCAACGACGCCGCCGCCATGCGTGCGAGCGACTGCGGCATCTCGGTCGATTCGGCCGTCGACATCGCCAAGGAATCCGCCGATATCATCTTGCTCCAGAAAGACCTGGGCGTGCTCGAACGCGGCATCATCGAAGGCCGCCGCACCTACGGCAACCTACTCAAGTACCTCAAGACCACGGTGAGCTCCAACTTTGGCAACGTGCTATCCGTGACCGTCGCGAGCCTGTTCTTGCCATTCTTGCCCATGAGCGCTCTGCAGCTGGTACTGCTGTCGCTGGTCTACGAGATCGTGTGCATCGCGCTGCCGTGGGACACCGTCGACGACGCCTGGACTGCCCGTCCGCGTGCTTGGGACGCCGCGTCCATCAAGGGCTTTATGCTCGAGCTGGGCCTCGTGAGCTCACTGTTTGATATCGCGACTTTCGCCGCGCTCTTCTTTGTGGTGTGCCCCGCCGCCGTGGGCGCAAGCTGGTCCGAGCTCTCCGGGACGGGCAACGTCGCGGGTATGGCGACCTTCGCTGCACTCTTCCAGAGCGGCTGGTTTGTCGAGTCCATGTGGTCGCAGACACTCGTGGTCCACATGCTGCGCTCCCCGCATCTGCCGAGCCCACGTGACCACGCCGCGCCGGCACTGTGCGCTCTCACCGTGCTAGGCCTGGCGCTTGTCACCTGGCTGCCGGCAAGCCCCATCGCCGATGCGCTCGGCCTCATGACGCTGCCCACGAGCTTTTTTGGGCTGCTCATTGGCATCGTTACCGCCTATATCGCGCTCACCCAGCTGGCAAAGCGCCGCTACATTGCCCGCCACGGCGAGCTGCTGTAGCGAGCAGACGGAAAACACCCTGCCAGCTGCCGTTGCCACTACCACAGCTGCCAACGCCTCTGCCGCTGCCGCAGTCTGTCCCCTCAGCAGTTGCGGTGGAATAGTTCCTGTTTAAAGCCCCATGACTTTGATTTAGGGACTATTCCACCGCAACTTATTGGAGGATTAGCTAGTCCTTGGGCGTCCAGGACCAGAAGAAGTTGATAAGGGCCACACGTGAGGTGGTGCCGGTCTTTTTGTTGATCGAGGAAATGTGACGGTAGAGCGTTGAGCGCGAAAGGAAGAGCGTTGCGGCGATGTCCTGAACGCTCTGGTCCGAAACGACCAAGACCTCAAGAATATCGCGCTCGCGCTCTGTAAGCCCAAAGGCGGCAACGAAGGCATCGAGGCACTCATCGGGCGTGAACTCCGCTGCCTCCACGGGCGCGGAATCGGAACATGCGGGTGCAAAATCCCCACCAAAATCGTCGGTAGCAAGTGCCAGTCCATCCCACATCACGACATCATCGGCTCGTCGCCCCAACTGCCCCAGCAGCGTACGTCCCCAATGAGTGGCCGAAGAGTGTCCCCAGCGACTAGTCAAAAATGGGCCATGTGTCCCAGTTGTGGAGACTCGTTGAGCCGTCTGGGTATCGTGAAAGATCGCGCACTCCCCCATCATCAAAAGTGACACACGCTACCTGTTGATGGGAGGCAGCCATGGGCTTCTTTGACAAGATGTTCGAGAAGAAAGAGTGCGCGATTTGCGGTACCGAGCTGGGACTTTTGGGAAAGACCAAGATCAGCGAAGGCTACCTGTGCAAAGAGTGTGCCGGCAAGCTCTCCCCCTACTTCCACGGCTATCGCTCCAGCACCGCGGACGATATCCGCGAGCAACTCGCCTACCGCGAGGCCAATGCCGAGCGCCTGGCGTCGTTCAACCCCACGCGCACACTCTCGGCCGGGCGCACCAACATCATGCTCGACGAAGACGCGGGCCTGCTGATCATCACTTCGCAGAGCCGCTGGCGCGACGCCAATCCCGACATCATCGAGTTCTCGCAGGTACTCGGCTGCGATATGGATATCGACGAGCACCGCACCGAAATCTATCGCGAGACCAAGGACGGCGAGCGCGAGAGCTACAATCCGCCGCGCTACGACCTGGATTACGACTTTAACCTGACCATCCACGTCAACACGCCGTACTTTACCCAGATCAATCTGCGCGTGAACGACTCCACCATCGATCAGCGCGGTTCCATCGAATACCGCGAGGCCAAGCGCCAGGCAACCGAGGTCCGCGACGCGCTGGTGCAGCTGCGTCAGGAAACGCGCGACAGCGTCGTGGCCGCTAAGGCCCCCAAGACCGCGGTCACCTGCCCCTTCTGCGGTGCAACCACCATTCCCGATGCCAGCGGGCGCTGCGAATACTGCGGCGGCGCCATCGGCGCATAGCCTCCGGCAGCGAAAGGACCGATCATGGCCTTCGAGAGCGTCAACTATCAGTGCCCCGCGTGTGGCGGCCCCCTTCACTTTGCCAGTGCCGAGCAAAAGCTCGTCTGCGACTACTGCGATTCGCGTTTTGAAGTCGAAGAAGTCGAGGCCCTCTATCGCGAGCGCCAGGACAAGGCAGATGCCAAAGCCGATGCCGCAGCCGCGGCCCCCAAGCCTGCTGTCGACGATGCCGTGCAGGAGCTGGCTCAAAACGCCGGCTACATCTGCTCGTCGTGCGGCGCCGAGCTCGTGTCCGACGGCACCGTCGCCGTCACCACCTGCCCGTACTGCGGCAACTCCGCCGTGGCACCCGGCCAGCTCTCGGGCGACTTCTCACCCGACCTGGTGATTCCGTTTAAGCTCGGGCGCGACGATGTCATGGCCGCGCTCAAAGACCACTACAAGGGTAAAATCCTGCTGCCCAAGAGCTTTGTCACCGGCAACCACATCGACGAGGTCCAAGGCGTTTACGTGCCGTTTTGGCTCTACGGCGCCCGCGTTGCCGGCGAAGTGTACTTTGACGCGACCAACGAGGCCGTGACCGAGGAATCCGACCGCACCGTCACGACCACCGACCACTACGACGCCTACCGTAAGGGCAATATCTCGTTTGAGCGCGTGCCCGTCGACGGATCGTCCAAGATGCCCGACGGCCACATGGACGCCATCGAGCCGTTTGACTACGACGCGCTGCGCCCGTTCTCGGTCGCCTATATGCCCGGCTACATCGCCAACCGCTATGACGAGGATTGCGAAACCTGCAAGGCGCGCGCCGAGCGCCGCATGGAGGAGAGCACGATCTCGGCCCTGCGCGAGACCGTCGTCGACGAGTACGACGACGCCACGGTCGAAAGCAAGCAGCTCGACTACACCTGGGAAGAAAACGATTATGCTCTGTTCCCCGTGTGGATGCTCTCTACCTCGTGGAACGGCAAGAGTTACCTGTTTGCCATGAACGGCCAAACCGGCCGCATGGTCGGCGAGCTTCCCTGCTCCAAGCCCAAGCTCGCTATCGCCTCGGTGCTGTTCTTTGCGATCGGATTTGTCCTTTCCCAGATTCTCTTTATGGGCGAGAACGCCTTCGATCCGGATTACCTCACCTTTGATGTCGAGGGCATCCTCATCAACATCGTCGCGCCGCTGATCATCGTGATCATCGCAGACGTGCTGCTGGTAGGCCAGCTCAAGACGGCCAACGAGGCCACCCACGCCGACTGCTACTGCGGCGAGCTCGACCTGACCGAGAAGCACGACACCTTCAGCCACACCGAGACCACCGTTGTCATGAAGGACAACAAGGACGATTAGCCATTCTGACCAATACCACCCGGCCTTTGACGAGAAAGGAAGATCACCATGGGACTCTTGAAAGCTGGATTGGGTGCTGCCGGCGGCGTCATGGCCGACCAGTGGAAGGAATTTATCTATTGCGAATCGATGCCCGCTGACGTCTTGGCCTGCAAGGGCAGCAAGCGCACCGGCGGCCGCAGCTCCAACACGCGCGGCGAGGACAACGTCATCTCCAACGGCTCCGTCATCGCCGTCAACGACGGCCAGGGCATGCTCGTGGTGCAAAACGGCAAGATCATCGAGGTCGCGCTGGAGCCCGGCGAGTTCGTCTTTGACACCGGCAGCGAGCCGAGCGTCTTTAGCGGCAACCTGGGCGACTCCATCAAGGAGACGTTCGCCAATATCGGCAGCCGCTTTACCTTTGGCGGCGACGCAGGCAAGGACCAGCGCGTCTACTTCATCAACACCAAGGAGATCATCGGTAACAAGTACGGCACCGCCTCGCCTGTGCCCTTCCGCGTGGTCGATAACAACATTGGCCTGGACGTCGACATCTCCGTTCGCTGCAACGGCGAGTATTCGTACCGCATCACCAACCCGCTGCTGTTCTACACCAACGTGTGCGGCAACGTGACCGATAGCTACACGCGCGATAAGATCGACAGCCAGCTTAAGTCCGAGCTGCTCACCGCCCTGCAGCCCGCCTTTGCCAAGATCTCGGAAATGGGCATTCGCTACAGCGCCATCCCCGGTCACACCACCGAGCTCGCCCGCGCGCTCAACGAGGTCCTCTCGGCCGACTGGCGCGACCTGCGCGGTGTCGAGATCGTGAGCTTTGGCGTCAACTCCATCGCCGCTTCGCAAGAAGACGAGCAGATGATCAAGGACCTGCAGAAGGCCGCGGTCATGCGCGATCCCACCATGGCGGCCGCCAACATCGCCAGCGCCCAGAGCGATGCGATGCGCGCGGCAGCCGCCAACCCCAACGGCGCGATGGCCGGCTTTATGGGCATGGGCATGGCAGGCGGCATGGGCGGCATGAACGCCAGTCAGCTGTTCGCCGCCGGCCAGGCACAGCAACAGGCCGCCCCACAGCCGGCTCCGGCGTCCGCACCCGCCCCGGCTCCTGCCGCTGCCCCCGCGGCCGGTACGTGGACCTGCAGCTGCGGTGCCACCAACACCGGCAAGTTCTGCTCCGAGTGCGGCAGCCCCGCACCCGCCCCGGCACCGGCCAAGTGGTTCTGCCCCAACTGCGGTAGCGAAAACGGCGGCAAGTTCTGCAGCAACTGCGGAACACCCAGGCCCTAGCCCCTTTATCTGGTAATTGGCGGGGGTTCCGCCACCCCCGCATTTGCTTCTATGGGTTTCGTTCGATAAAGGAGGACACCATGAAGACAACGTTCAAAAAGTCCGTACTCGCATTCCTGACATGCGTCCTGGCGCTCGCCTTTGCCCTGACGGGCTGCAGCGGCGGCGGCAAGGACCCCAAGGCCAACTTCGTCGGCAGCTGGCAGTACTCGGGTGGAACCTTGGACGGCGAAGAGCTCACCGATGAGTACATGGATATGCTCAAGGAGTGGGGCCTCAACTGTATCCTGATCCTCGACGAAGACGGCACGGGCGTCCTCGACATGTTCCTTGAGGTCGCCGACCTGAAATGGGAGGCCAAGGACGCCACCACCGTAACGATTACCGCCGAAGATGAGTCGCACGACCTGAAGCTCAAGGACGACAAGCTCGTCCTCGAGGTGGAAGGCGACAAGATTATCTTTACGAAGTCCGACAAGGATCTGTCCGGTACGGTGAAGAAGGATCGCGAGAACGCCGAGAAGGAAGAAGAGATCGATGAGGCCGTCGAAGACGACGACGTCCAGAGCATCGAAATCTCCCCCGCCGTCACCGTCGCCGATGACGACCTGTGCACCATCACCATCACCGAGAAGTTCAAGGACGACTGGGGCGACATCGGCTTTGTCGTCAACATCACCAACAAGAGCGACAAGGACCTGACCTTCTACGCTCCTTCCGGCAAGACCAACGTCAACGGCACCATGAAGGAACCCTGGTTCTCGGCTCACCTGATGCCCGGCACCAACGCCACCGAGGAATTCACGTTCTCGAGCGGCGAGCTTGACAGCCTTGACGACCTCGTCAATACGACCATCGGCATCGACGCCTACCTGACCGATTCCTACGAGGACGTCGCCTCCTACAGCGCAACCATCGCGTAACGGCACGTAACATCAGCCGCGGGTTGGCGGACACATCCGCGCACATGTCAGGCGGGGCCGCAGGAGTTGATCCTGCGGCCCCGCCGCTTTATGCCGACAGCACTGCCCATACAAGCAGGCCTCCCGCCGTTTTCTGATGCAAAACGGCGGGAGGCCTATCTTTGGCGTTGGAGCACGGGCGGCGCACCGACTACGGGCGCTCCATATTGGGGACGATGCTGCCTTCGGTCACCGCATGCACGGCAAGACGCATGATGTTGTCGTAGCCAGTCTTACTCAGGATCTCCGAGATGCGGCGCTTGATGGTGCCCTCACTCATAAACAGCTCGGCCGCGATCTCGCGGCGGCTCTTGCCCTCGCAGGCAAGGCGCAAAATCGACAGCTCAACATCGTCGAGTGCCGCCGTGCCCGAAAAAATGCTCTCGGGCGGCTTGGGAAACGTGCAATAGCCCGCCAGCGTGGAGCGCATCACGGCGAACAGCTCGTCGATACCGACGTTCTTGTACACAAAGCTATCGACGCCCGCCTCGCGGGCCTGATCGACAAAGGTGATCTCGGGCATGCCGGTCATGATAATGATGCGACACTCGGGCAGCTGCTCCTTGATGCGCGCCGCCGCCACGATGCCGTTGGAATCATGTTCGGTGCATACGTCCATCAGTATCATGTCCGGGCGCTCCCTGAGCGCGACACCCAAGGCCTCGGAGGCATCGGCGATGGCGGAAACAACGGTCATATCGGGCTGGTCGCCAACGGAGCGCGCCAGGCTCTCGCGCAGGATGGCCTGGTCTTCGACAATTAACACGCGGATCATGAGCTTCTCCTTTGGACCGTGGCGCTGGAGGCGAGCGGAATGGATACCGTAAGCGTAAAGGGTGGGGCGGCATGGACCTCAAGGCTGCCGCCCAGATTCTGTGCGACATGCCTCATGCCAGGGATACCCGTTCCCTCGCGATACGATACGGGGGCCGGGGAGCCGTCGTTAGAGATGGTCATGCGCGCGATGTCGCATCCGTTCGACTCCTCCTGCCACAGGTGCACATGGACCTGGTGGGCCTGCGCGTGCTTGGTGGCGTTGGTCGAGGCCTCGCGGATAATCTGCAAAAAGGTCGCCGCGACACGCGCGTCCTCGGGCAGCGCGCCCTCAACATCGATCTGCACACTCACCAGGCCAAAAGCATGGATGATATCGCCCAGCTGCTCTGCAGGCTCGCTGGCACCGTCACTACGCAAATCGGCGGCGATTGAGCGCAGCAACGGGTCAATCTGCTCGAGTGACTCGTCATCCAGGCGCCCCTCCTCCAAATAGCGATGAAGAATGGACAGGCGCTGCCCGATCACATCGTGCACGCGGGCGCGCATACGTAGGTAAGCCGCATTGTCGGCAACCTCTTTAACTTCTTCGATCTGGGCCTGGAGCTCTTGGCCCGCAAGCTCAAGCAGGTGGTTGGCTTGCGCCAAGCGGTCATGAGCATGCGCGTACTCTGTCACATCAAGACCGATAATGCGCTCGAACGAACGGCCCGAAACCATAACACGATCGCACACAAACAGGCGAATCTCGGCGGGAGAGACCTCGACTACCGCACGCGCCTCACCAAAACGGTCCAGATTAATCCGCACACGGTTCCTACTGCTTTCGGGCATTTGCATGCTAAGTTTGCGCAGGTCGTTCCATGTGCCGCTCATGTCGCGTAGATCGGTTGGCATATGAAGCTCCACCAGGTTTTTACGCATGCAGCGGTTCATGAGCAGCGGACGGCCCCTCGGGTCTAGATACAGGATGCCCACGGGAATCACGTTGATGGTTTCAATCGTCGAGAATGCGGTGATATCCTCCTGGCGGTTACGGACGTCCATCAAGAGCGCCGCGATGGAACGGAACAGGAAGAACGCTCCCTCTGCGATAGGGACAACGGTCCACGCCGAGCCCATGGCAAAAACCACCGGCGGTGTAACGGCGACAACAAGCAGCAGCTCGACCAGCATGACGGGGCGACGATAGTGCACCATAAGCAGCACGCCATAGGCAAAAATCGCGGCATTGAGCCACAACGCTCCGCCCATTGCCCTGGCGCAAACGTCAAGCGGTGCCACCAGATACGAGCCAGACGACGCGAATAAGATGAGCGCCGAAATCATCAGGTGAAGCACAAGGCTCGCCTCGTAGGCGCAAATCACCTTACGGTTATAGGACGAGCGGCGCGATGCGATGAGCGGGACGTGGATCGTCTGCAGACACGCAGCCAGGGCAAAGACAACATCGAGCGCAACAATTTGGGGAAGAATGAGCGAAATCTGCATCGTCACTCACCCGCCCTCGGCATCAAGACGATCATGCGCAGCTGGCCGGGCTCGCCCTCAAAGCGGTATGCCACGTTGCGCCCTTGCAGAGCGCTTTCGAGCTCTTGCGCAGCGGGCGTCTGCGAAAGATCTTCATCATCGTTGGAAAAAAGCGTGGCGCGCAGCTCGACACTGCATCGGTCATGGTCGCCCAAGTGATACATAAGCGCCGGATGGTCGGTGGTGTAGGCAAAAAACGCAAAGTCATACACGCAGTCGTACAGGGCGCTTACCGTACTGGCGTGCAACGGGCGCCGTATGGCGATAATCGAGGCGCAATCGATATCGATGGTGCGCAGGTCGCTTGCGAGTTCATTGGCAATGAGCTGAATGCGGTCGCGATCAAAACCGCTCTCCCCGTGCTGTGCCAACGTGAGCGACCCCTTGCGTTTGCAATAGGCGACGAGCATCTTGGCGCGCTGCAGCATGCGATAACGCTCGTGCGAAGACGCTTCGTCGGTCAACGGCGGCAGCGAGCTCAGCAGGTCGTACATCCCTTCGAGCGCGCGGGCAAGCGCTTGGTCCACGTCTTGGACCAGCAAGGTCTCGGCCTCTTGATCTGCCAAATGCGTCTTAAGGTCGTAGTCGGCGGCGAGCAGCTCGTTTTGACGCTGCAGCTCCATGCGACGATGTGCCAGTTCACGGTTAAGCTCGTTGAGCTCCGACACGTCTTGGGCAAGCAGGGCCGATCCGCCCAGCAGTGGAAAGGCACGGTACATCACATCGGGATCGGACGCCACGGCAAAGGCATGGGCGCGGCCGTGCTCCTGGGTCCGCAACTCCTCGCACACGCCTACCGGCATTGGCTTTGACACCGGCGTGGCATAGACTTCCTGCAGGTCGCGCGTTAGAACTTTGAGGTCAAGCGGTAAGGTGTCGAAGATGCCGGCGATGTCGTGATACGACGGAATGACACCGCAATCGAGACAGATTTCCATCGCCACCACGCACAGGACGCAATAGACGAGCGAAAAGTTGAGCCTCCATGCCCAGGGCACGCGCAGAGCATACGAGACGGCAAAGAATGCGCCGCCCAGTAGTACGAGCGCCGCCGTGCCCGAGAAACGCTGGATGCGAAAGGAAGAGGACCGACCAACCAGGATAAAAAAGGCCACGAAGTCAAAGGCCGTCCACACGAGGACGGCGAAATAACCCCAGCCGTACGTGTAATCGTTGCTCCAGGTGTCGCTTGTGCGATCAAAGCGGAAGACCTGCTGATGAAAATCGTTGGTGAGCACAAATCCGATAAGCAGGATGGCCGCAATCCACAGCGCAGCGCAGTAGCGGCGACCCAGGCGGTGTTGTTCCAGGCCCGCAAGGCGCAGGCCGCAGAGCTGGTAGAGCAGCGGAATGAGCGTCATGGGCACGTAGTACAGATACCACAGCACGGTGGCATAGAACGGCGTGAACGACTTGTACTTGAGAATGACTTCGATCATCCACAGGGCGCAGATGGTGGCGACGGCAACAAGGCGGCGACGCAACACATAGTCCAAACAGCGCAGATAGACCGATACGCCCCAGATCGAAAATACAATTGCGGCGACAAGCAGCGGGAGAGAGCTCGAATGGGCGAGCGCATCCACGACCTCTTCGGACACCTTGCTATAGGCGGGCACGGCGTTAGAAAGTTTGGGGTCGAAGGCGAACAGCGCCGGCAAGACCGCCAAAAGCATGAGGAACAGCGCGGTGATGGCGCCGACGATAGCAAAGACGCGATGACGGTACACCTGATGTGTTATGCCAACAAGGAATCGCGGCATGGCGAAGAGCCTGCCACCCCTGGGATCCGCAACTGGCGCGGTCCGGGCGGCCGCGTGGCCGATATGTCGCTCGCGGGTACCCATAGTCCCTTTAGTGTACCGACAGATGGGCCGAAAAAGCGGGCCGCATGTCCCAAAATCCGCAGACGGCAAGGCGCCCGGTGAGCATTAACTGCTCGCCGGGCGCCTTGATTAGGAGACTCTGAAGTTGAGTGTCTCAGCTTCCTTAGGACAGGTCCTCACCATTCGTCTCAATGACGTGCTTGTACCAGTCGAAGCTCTTCTTCTTGGAGCGCTTGAGGGTGCCGTTGCCCGCGTCGTCGCGGTCGACGTAGATAAAGCCGTAGCGCTTGGACATCTCGCCGGTGCCGGCAGAGACGAGGTCGATCGGGCCCCAGGTGGTGTAGCCCAAAAGGTCCACGCCGTCCTCGGTCACCGCGTCGCGCATGGCAGCGATGTGCTGGCGCAGGTAGTCGATACGGTAGTCGTCGTTGATGGAGCCATCCTCCTCGACAACATCCTTGGCGCCCAGACCGTTCTCAACCACAAACAGCGGCTTCTGATAGCGGTCGTACAGGTCGTTGAGCGTGATGCGGAAGCCCAGCGGATCGATAGCCCAGCCCCACTGGCTCTCCTGCAGATAGGGGTTCTTGGCGCCGGCGAAAGCGTTGCCCTGGGTGCGCTCGATATCGGGGTTGTCGGCACCGGCAGAGCAGCGGGTGCTGTAGTAGCTAAAGCTGATGAAGTCGACGGTGTTGGCGGCCAGGATCTCGCGATCCTCATCGGTCATCCCGACGTCAATGCCCAGGCGCTCGAGCTTCTTGAGCGCATAGGCCGGGTAGTAGCCGCGGCTCTGGACGTCGACAAAAAAGTAGTTGTTCTGGTTGTCGAGCTGTGCCTGACGCACGTCGCCCGGACGGCAGCTGTAGGGATAGTAGCTGCCCGCGGCGAGCATGCAGCCGATCTTGACCTCGGGGTCGATCTCGTGGGCGATCTTGGTTGCCCAAGCGCTGGCGACGAGCTCGTTGTGGGCGGCCAGGTACTCGACGGCCTCCTTGTTCTCGCCCTCCTCAAAGACCAGACCGGCACCCATAAACGGCAGGTGCAGAATCATATTGATCTCGTTGAAGGTAAGCCAGTACTTCACCAGGCCCTTGTAGCGGGTAAAGATCGTGGTCGCGAGGTTCTTATAGAAGTCGATGAGCTTGCGGTTGCGCCAGCCGCCGTACTCCTTGATGAGGTGAATCGGGCAGTCGAAGTGCGTGATGGTCACGAGCGGCTCGATGCCGTGCGCCTGACACTCGCGGAATACGTCCTCGTAAAAGGCCAAGCCGGCCTCGTTGGGCTCGGTCTCGTCGCCGTTGGGGAAAATGCGGGTCCACGCCAGGCTCATGCGGAAGGTCTTAAAGCCCATCTCGGCAAAGAGGGCGATATCCTCCTTGTAATGGTGATAGAAATCGATGCCGGTCTGCGCGGGATAGTAATAGCCGTCCTCGAAGTCGAGCATCTTGCGCTGACCGGAGACCACCGCATAGCGCTCGGGGCCGTGCGGAGCCACGTCCACGTTGGCAAGGCCGCGGCCGTCCACGTTGTAGGCGCCCTCGCACTGGTTGGCAGCCGTCGCGCCGCCCCACAGGAAGTCATTACGGAAAGCCATGCATCGATCCTTTCATACGCTGTTGTCATAGGCTCAGTATCCCTGCAAACAACGCGCCGCTCAACGGCAACGGCGCAGGCCGACACTTCTTTTCGCTCCCGCATATCGGCAGACGGTGCGCTCCTGACACTTTTTGATACCTCGCGTGCACGAAAAAGCACCCGCCCACACGCCGCGAACGTCAAGTGAGTAGACTTTTTGGCAAAACTCAACCAGACCCGCCTTTGACGCCATCAAAACCGCAGGTAGCTTACCTGGCATGTTCCGGCGTGGTCAGACTAAGCCAAAAAGTCTACTCACTTGCAAAAAAGGGCGCCTCCACAACAGCGAAGGCGCCCTCGGGTGGCAGACCATTTGACTGAATAGGAAAGAAAGGAAAAAATAGGAAAGAAAGGAAAGGAGACTTATGACTGAAACCATCTTCTCCCCCTCATTTGGAAATCGCCCATCCTATCTCGTCGGGCGCGAAACTGTAATTTCGACATTCATATCCGGCCTTGAGCAGGAACCGGGCAATCGCGACCGAGCCATGCTCATGCTTGGACAGCGAGGCAGCGGCAAGACAGTTCTTCTGTGGGAACTTGCCGACCGCGCACGCAAGCTCGGCTTTGTTGTCGCCACGCCTACCGTAGCCTCCGAGGATATGCTCGAGCGCATTGTCGAGAAAATCCAAGAAGCAGGCAAACCTTACGTCAACAAACGCCGCCTTCCCAAACTCGCGAGCGGCAGCCTAAGTGTTTTCGGGCTCTCGGCAGGCCTCGAGTTCACACGAGACGTGCAGGAGACCAAGAGCTTTCAGTTCAAGCTCACGCAGCTCGCGCGCAAACTGACCGAGCAGGGGCACGGCATCCTCATCCTCATCGACGAGCTCCAAGCAAATTCACCCGAGATCAGACAGCTCGTCACCGCCTATCAAGAGCTGGTCGGCGAACGACTCAACGTCGCGCTCGTCATGGCGGGCCTTCCGGGAGCCGTCTGCGCAACACTCAATGACCGTGTGCTGACATTTCTCAACCGCGCTCGAAAGGTCACGCTCGAGCCACTTTCGGTCGGAGATGTCGATACCTATTACCAGCGGGCTTTCGATGAGCTCGGCCTTGATATTCCAAGCGATCTTCGCCTCCGTGCCGCTCGCGCAACCCAAGGCTCGCCCTATATGCTGCAACTCATCGGCTATAACATCGCCAATCGCTGCAGGACAGGCGAACGTGCGACGCAAGGGTTAATCGACGGAGCCATCGAGGCGTCGAAAGTCGATTTCGAAAACGATGTGTGCGAAACGACGCTCGCCGCGCTGTCAGACCAAGACGTCGCGTTTCTCTCCGCAATGACTGATGACGAAGACGCTGTGTCTCGCATTTCTGATGTTGCGAAGCGCATGTCAGTCACACCCGACTATGCGCAAAAGTATCGCCGGCGCCTCATCGACGCCGGCGTTATCGAGCAGGCGCGCCGCGGCTACGTGCGCTTCGCCGTCCCCTATATGGCCGATTACCTGCGCAGCCAGCTCTAGGCAACCACCGCAAAGGGGACAGGCACCTTTGTGGTGGGTTGGGCCCGCTTGTCTCGATCTGTAACAGTTAGGCCGTCAAAACCGGGCTTGGCGTTACAGATCGAGATTGTTCGGGCGGCCCCCGTGGTTCGTCTTGATCTGTAACAGATAGAGACGATTTAGCGCGCCAACTGTTACAGATTGAGACGGAAGACCCTAGTCCACGGTGATGTCGAGGTTCTTGCCGACGAGACCTACGTAGCCGCCCTCGGCAGCCTTGGGACTATCTGCGTGGCAGAGAACCCACTTGTCGGCCTTCCAGTAGCAGTAGCTATCACCGGCCGCGGGCATGTCGGCCGCAGCCTCGGGGCGCGGACCGTTGGTGCCGGCGGGCAGCGCAACCATCACCTGGAAGCCACCGTCGTCGACCATGCACGGCGTGTAGTGCAACGTGGTGGCGTAGACCTCGACGAGCGTGCCGGCGGGCGCGCGGAACGCCTTGACCTGCGCGGTGTCGAGCTTGCCGTCGACAATCTGCTCACGCTTGGCGAGCAGCAGAATAAAGTCGCGAGCACCCAGGTTGAACTCGCTCGCGCGGTGATACTCCAAGCAGTTGAGCTTCGTGTTGTGGCCGTTGCACCAGCCCAGCTGGAACGGACGGCCGCCATACATGAGCAGGCCGAGCGCATCGGCGCCCTCGACCTGCTCCAGCTCAGGCGCGGAGGCCACGTACTTGCTGCCCTCGGGGATGGGCGTTGCGGAGAGCGCCTCGACGAGCGGGGCGGTCAGGCTGGACGGGACGTCATCCCACACGCGGCCATAGGGTTTGAATTCGGGGTCGGTAACAGAGTAGATATGCATGTTCGCTCCTGTTCGTTTATGTGATATTACGAACATTCTAGAACAATCACGCGCGGTTTTAAACGTCCGCCATGTCCGCTCAACAAAAAGGCACCCCCGCATAAGCGAAGGCGCCCAGTGAACTCATTTTGAGCGACGAAACCTTTACGCCTGCTGATAGTGCAGGTGTGCCTCATCGATATCGATCAGATCGCGGTCGAGATAGCGACGCGCGAGCCAATTTGCCATAGGGAGATTCTGGTCCAGGTAGTTACCGCACTCTTCGGGAGCGGCACCGGGGACATCGCCCTCGAAGCCAGCAACAAACTCGAACAACTCGCGCACGAGCGGCAAGATCTCCTCACTCGTCACCTCGCCAAACACAACCAGGTAAAAGCCCGTGCGGCAGCCCATAGGGCCAAAGTAGACAATACGGCTCGACCACTCGGCATGGTTGCGAAGGAACGTCGCGCCCAGATGCTCGATGGTGTGGCACTCGGCCGTGTTCATAACCGGTTCTTTGTTGGGCGTGGTCAAGCGCAGGTCAAAGGTGGTGACGGCGGCACCGGTCGCCGGATCGCGGTCGACGCGGCTCACATACACGCCGGGCTCAAGCAGCAGATGGTCAACGGAAAAACTCGCGATGCGCTCCATGGCAGATCCTCTCGGTAGTCAATTTGGGACAGGGCTCTTTTAGCTGGTCGCAACAATCCCACCCATGATAGCAGTCAAAAAAGCCCCGTCCCAAATGACTACTTTGGGACGGGGCGCCGCGCAGCCGATAATATCGACCGTTCAGCATCTAGTTTTCTGACCCCTCACCTATTGATGCTGCGTCGTCCGCAATGCAGAGCGTACGAGCAGCTCAACAGCCAAAAACCCGGCAGCGACTGTAATCGCCACCAGACCAATAGATGGCCTGCACTTACAGCACCTGCAAACAAGTTGCGACGGCACCGTAGATATTGGCGTCGTTACCCAGCTGCGCCGGGACCACGTGCGGACGAGGCATATCTTTCAGAAAACCAGTGTAGTGCGCCATGACGTCATCCATCTTACGGTCGAGCGCCTCGAACAGCGCGGGATGGCAGCTGATGCCACCACCAATCGCGAAGACTGCCGGGTCGATGACGCACTGCAGATTCACAAGCACACGATCAAACAGCTCAGCATAGGCATCCAATCCGCGCTGCACGGCGGCGACTTCGGACGCGCTCCCGTGCTCCAGTAGCTCGAAGATCCGTCGGCCATCGAGGGCCTCCAGTTCAGCTTCATCCGAAATGCCAAGTTCGACTGCCACGAGATTCTGCAGGCCGTGCCATCCGCTCGAAGTCGCGAACGTATCACGATGATCAAGCGGTTCGCTTACGTTGTTGGACAGGAAGCTGAACTCGCCCGCGAAGCCGCCCGCACCTGTCAGCACCCGGCCGTCAACCACGATGCCTCCGCCGATGCCCGTACCGATTACCGCCACGCAACCCACGTCCACGCCGCGCAACGCGCCGGCAGCGTACTCGCCAAGCGCACAGCTTTTGCCGTCGTTGACAACGGTCACGGGCAGCCCCAGCCGTTCGCGCAGCGCTCGGCCAAGCGGAAACCCGTCCATGTACGGCAGCGCACCACCGCGATGGATCGTCCCGTCTGGATCGACCTCGTAACCGAAGATGCCACCTGGGGCCGAGATGCCCACGCCTACAACCTGTCCGCGATACGGCCCTACGAGTGCCGCGAGCGCGTCGACCAGCTGATCGGCCGAGACGAGCGCCGTCGGAATCGAACCACGGTCACCAAACTCGTAGTTCTCATTCACAATCGCCCATTTGACGCTCGTTCCGCCGATATCAATTCCAAACAGCTGCCTCATGGCCGCTCCCCTCTCGCTCAATGCGTCTACATGCTCGCAGGCTCTTCCATAAAGGCCATGAGCCTGCGGTTGAGCAGACGACCCCAAAACGTGCAGATACCGCCCGCCAGGAGCGCGGCGGCTACGGTGCCGATACCGATGCCCACCGCAGCGCCCGTACGCACAAGCCCGTAGACCAGTGAGATGCCCACACAGCTCCCGTCAAAGAAATACTTCGCCTTACCAAATTCACAGTGAAACACCTGGGAGAGCGTCTGCACCATGCCGTCGGGCGCAACGGGAACGAGCCGCGCGGAGACGATCGGCGTCACGCCGAGCGCTGTGAACGATACGGCGATGACCAGCATGACCAGGCCATCGATGAGTCCCGTTGCGGTAAATGGAAACAGCCAGATATCCAGCACGTCGATGAAAACGCTAAACAGCAGACTGACGGGTATCTGCAAGAGAATCTTGACATCCGGGTAGCGCACCAGGAGAAGCTGGGCAACCACGAATACGCAATACACGATAAACGATGCCGTACCGAGGCTCAAACCCTCGATGATATACATCAGGTACGGCACCGTACTCATGGGCGCTACACCAAGCCCCGTGCGTGCATTCATTACAACGCCGCAGCTCAGGAATAGAATCCCACATACGTAGACCATCATTCGACGCGTTGGACTCTACCGCATCACATCACTCTCTCGTTCGCATCTTCACCTATCGGCACGAATAGCGCTCCGTAACATCGCCCCAAGGCGTCACTCGTACGCAATCGTCGCCTCGACGGCATGGCGCCAGCCGGCGATCTTTTTGGCTCGCTCGTCAGCGGGCATCGACGGCTCCACGATGCCACGGGCGCCGTAGACGTCGACGACATCGCGCGTATACATGCCCAGCGCGATACCGCAGGCCCAAGCCGCGCCCAGACCGCTCATCTCGTCGTTGCTCGCAATGCGGATGGGCGAGCCGACCAAATCGCTCTCAAACTGCATCAGGTACGCGTCGCGCGTGGGGCCGCCGTCAACACGAAGCTCGGCAAGCGCCGCGCCCGAATCCTCGACCATCGCATCAATGACGTCAAAAATCTGATAGGCGATCGACTCGTCGGCAGCCTTTACGAACTCCGCGCGGCCCGTGGTGCGTGTCATACCAAAAACGCATCCCTCGGCATCACTTGCCCAGTGCGGCGCACCCAGGCCGGTAAACGCCGGCACAAAGTAAACATGGCTCGCCGGGTTGGCGGCGTAGCACAGGTCGGTGACCTCCTCGGGGTTGTTGATGAGCTCCAGGTCGTCGCGCAGCCAGGTCTTGACGGCGCCGGCGTAGCTCACGTTGCCCTCGAGTACATACTCGGTCACGCCATCCATACGCCACGCAAGCGAGCTCGAAAGCCCGTGCGAGCTGGCGACAAACTCGTTGCCGACGTTCATCATGACCGAGCTACCGGTGCCATAGGTCGCTTTGGCCATGCCGCGGCTGTGGCAACCCTGCGCAAACAGGGCCGCATGGCTGTCGCCCAGCACGCCGTGTACCGGCACGGGTGCGGGCAAAAAGCCATCCAGGTCCGTTGTGCCAAACAGACCGTCGGAATCGGTCACCTGCGGCAGGCAGGCCGGATCGATGCCAAAGGCCTCGCACACCGGCTCGCTCCAGCTGCCACGGCGCAGGTCGAAGAGCTGCGTGCGGCTGGCATTGGACCAGTCACAGCGAAACTCCGCGCCGCCCGTGAGCGTCCAGACCACCCAGGCATCGATGGTGCCCAGACACAGCTCACCCGACGCCGCGGCCTCGGCAGCCGCCGGAACGTTCGCGAGAATCCAAGCCATCTTGCCCGCCGGATAGTAGGGCGAGAGCACCAGGCCCGTTGTGTCACGCACCAGCTCTGCCACGCCTTCGCGCGCCGCAAGCTCGTCACACAGCTCGCGGGCGCGGGCACACTGCCACACCACGGCGTCGCACAGCGGCTCGCCCGTCGTGCGGTTCCAGGCAACGGTGGTCTCGCGCTGGTTGGAGATGCCAATACCAGCAATGTCGGCCGGATTGACCCCGGTCTCCTCCACCACGGCACGCGCCACGGCCAACACGTTGGCGGCGATCTCGACCGGATCATGGCTCACCCAGCCGGCATCATTGACAATCTGGCGATGCGAGCGGTCGGCACGATGAATCAGATGGCCGCCCTCGTCCACCAGCAGCGCCTTGGTGCCCTGCGTGGACTGATCGATTCCGATGATGTATTTGCTCATGTACTCTCCCATTCCTTCCGCCAAATCAAAGACAGCCTGGCGGACAAGGAGCGAGCGACCGCCAAGTGCCGCAGATTGCCGTGAAAGAGGAGCGCCGCGTACTTTGTGTACGCAAGCGACGGTTTGAACGGCAAGGTGCGGTGCTTGGCGGCCGCGCAGCGTCTGTGTCTACTAGTTGCCGAGGAACTCGGCAACGGTCTTGGCAATGCCTTCGCCGGTGAGGCCGTAGTGCGCAAAGACCTCGGGGCTCGTGCCGGTGATGACCGGCGCGTCGGGCAGGCTCAGGCACTTGACCGGACGCGGGCAATGCTCGCCCACGACCTGCGCGACCATGGAGCCCAAGCCGCCAAAGGGGCTGTGCTCCTCGACGGTCACGACGGCGCGCGTGGCACCAGCGGCCTCGATCACGGCCTCGGCATCGAGCGGCTTGACGCAGTACATGTCGAGCACGGTGGCGGAGATGCCCTGCTCGGCGAGCAGATCGGCGGCGTCCACGGCATGGCGGACCATCTCACCGGTGGCGACAATCGTCACATCGGTGCCGCGACGCACCCAGGTGGCACGATCCATCTGGAACGGGCACTCGTCCTCGGTATACACGTCCTCGACCGGGTTGCGGCCCACGCGGATATAGGCCGGCTTGTTGTCGGCAACCAGGGCGCGCACAAGCTCGGCAGTCTGAAAACGATCGCTCGGCAGATACACGCGCATGTTCGGGATAGCGCTCATGGCGGCGATATCCTGCGCGGAGTGATGGCTCATGCCCAGAGCGCCGTAGGACACGCCGCCCGAGATGCCGATGAGCTTGACGTTGGTGTTGGAGTACGAGACGTCGACCTTGCACTGCTCATACGAGCGCGTGGTCACAAAGGACGCCGGCGAGGCGGCCCAGGCCTTCTTGCCGCACGAAGCCATGCCGGCGGCGATACTCACCAGGTCCTGCTCGGCGATGCCGACCTCGACGGACTGCTGGGGGTACTGATCGAAGAACGGCGTGAGCGATGCGGAGCCGCGGGAGTCGGAGCACAGGACGACGATGTCCTTATCGGTCTCGGCGGCCTCGAGCAGCGTGTCGCAGATAACCTTGCGGTTGGCGATCTTGTTAGCCATTGATGGCCTCCTTATGGGCAGCGAAATCGGCGATGATCTGGGCATATTCCTCATCGTTGGGCAGGTGATGATGCCAGGCGGCCTTGTCCTCCATGACGGGCGAGCCATAGCCCTTCACCGTGTTGAGGATGATGACCGTGGGCTTTCCGCTGGTCTCGGCCGCAAGCGTCAGCGCAGCGTCGATGGCCTGGACGTCGTTGCCCGGAATGGAGAGCACGTTCCAGCCGAAGGCGGCCCAGCGCTCCTCCTGCGAATCCTGCTTCATGACGTCCTCGGTGCTGCCGCTGATCTGCAGGCGGTTGCGGTCCACGAGCGCGCACAGGTTATCGAGCTGGTAGTTGCCGCCGCTCATGGCGCCTTCCCAGACCGAGCCCTCGGCAAGCTCGCCGTCGCCCATGATGGTGTAGACGCGGTAGTCGCGGCCGTCCATCTTGCCTGCAAGCGCCATGCCGACGGCCACGGGCAGGCCATGGCCCAGCGAACCGGAGTTCATCTCGATGCCCTTGAGCTTGTTGTTGGGGTGGCCGATGTAGGGGCTGCCGAACTTGGAGAAGCGGGCCTTGACGTCGTCGAGGTCCAGATAGCCCTCGTGGCACAGCACCGCGTAGTAGGCCTCCATGGCGTGGCCCTTGGAGAGCACAAAGCGGTCGCGGTTGGGATCGTCGACGGTCTCGGGCGAAATGTTAAGGTGGTTGGCGTAGAGGGTCATGAGGGCGTCGATCACCGACATGTCGCCGCCGATGTGGCCGCCGGCGCCGGCCATGATGATGTCGACGCAATCGCGGCGGAGGTCCCAGCGCAGGGACTCAAGCTCTTCGATAGTTGCCATTTCTACTCTCCTCGCAGGTAGGCTTTGACGTCTTCTTCGATGGGGTCGTACAGGTCGGGCTGGATGCCGATGTACTTGCATGCCTCGTAGAGCACCGGCACCACGTTGGCGTGGATGGCCACGCAGTGGTGGATGTAGGGGCCCTCGACGATCTTTGCCTCGAGGCGCTTGAGGTTCTCGACCTCGACCCACAGGTAGGTGCCCATACCGGCCGGGCCGTCGATGCCGCGGGCATTGCCCAGCAGCAGCGAGTACTCGCCGTTGTCGCCGTCAAAGCGGGCAAGGGTGAGGTCGCCGTGCTTGGCCTCGGCCGTCAGCGCGCCGGGGTGATCGAAGGCCAGCGGATAGGTGAGCTTGGGCTTGACGGCCGCGCAGCTGCAGGGCCAGGGGCCGCAGTGCTGCAACAGCTCGCCGTTCTCGTTGTCGGGATGGCGGACGGTCCAGTCGGCGAACATGCCGCGGTGACGGCCAAGATCGGCGGCCTCGACCATGAGCGCGGTGATGGCGCCGTGGATGTCGGTCTCGCAGACGACGGGGATACCCATCTCGTTGAGGATGGCGTTGGCGGCGCAGGGCATAATGCCCAGCTCGTCCTGCAGGGCGTTCCAGCACTGGATGGCGCCGGCGTTGCAGCCGTACTTCTCGACCAGACGCTTCATGGCGATGGCGAGTCCTGCGACCGCGGGGACCTTGTCCTCGGGGATGCAGATCTCAAAGCTGTCGGCGATGTGGGCGAGCATGGCGGCCATGGCTTGCTCGTCGGCCTGGGCGTCGCGCACGGCCTGAACAAGCTCGGTCATGGGGATGGGCGAAAGCTGGATGTTGAACTTCTCGAGCAGCTCGCCCTCGTTGCACATGGTCGACCAGAAGTCGAACGGGCGGGTGGCCATCTGCAGGATGCGGGTGTGCTTGAAGGTCTTAACGACGTTGCACACGGCCAGGAAGTCCCAGACGCCGCGCTCGAACTCGGGATCAGTCAAGCGGCAGTTGGTCATGTAGGTGAAGGGGACCTGGAAGCGGCGCAGGACCTTGCCGGTGGCGAACAGGCCGCACTGGCTGTCGCGCAGGCGGGTGCCATCGGGCTCGGGGCGCTCGTCGCGCGGGCCCCACAGCAGCACGGGCAGACCGAGCTCGCGGGCAAGGCGGGCGCAGACGTACTCGGTACCAAAGTTGGCGTGGCACAGCATGATGCCGTCAACGCCCTCGGCGCGGAACTTCTTGACGATAGGCTCGATATGGCTGTCGTCGAACAGCAGGCCCTCGTCGTTGATGTCGTCGATATCAACGATGTCGACGCCGATCTCGCGCAGACGGTCAGCCGTCAGACCACGATACTTGATCGCGTCCGGCGCGCTAAAGATGCTGCGGCGCGTAGGCACAAAACCGAGCTTGATCTTATCCATGTACGTCCTCCCCTAGTCACATGTTCAGTAAACAGACGCATGTTTCGTTTTGCTCTGTTTACTAAATGTTTTACTCTTTTGTTTATTAGTTTAGCGCGAAATACCTGTAAACGGTAGAGAAATCAGCCTAAACGGTATGTAAACGTTCTGAACATACAGGGGGAACAAAAAAGAGGGCCCCAAAGGACCCTCTCTGTCCACACAAGTATGTAAACGGAACCAATGCCGTCCATCGCCGCGAGAGCACCGCCCGCGGCGACAGCCCGGCAACAGGGCCAGCGGCTACGCGCCCATCTTGCGATAGACGTCCACGAACTCCTTGGCAAGGATGCCAAAGCCCTCGGCGCTCATCAGCTGATCCTCGGCATGGACGACCAAAAGATCGATGCTCAGGTCCTCGCCGGCGGCAGTCTGCTGGACAAGGCCACCATGGGCAGCGTGGCCCTCGGCATAGTGCTGCTGGCCTTCCGCGATTTTTGCCTCGGCCTCTTCGAACTTGCCGTCACGAGCTAGATGAATCGCATCGATATAGCAGCTGCGCGCGCAACCGACACCTGCAATGATCTGAAAACTCTGAAGCTGAATCTCTTCCGTCGTCATGCCTACAGTCCCATCAGTTCCTTGGCCTGAGCCAGCGCCTTGGCACCGTCCATCATGCCGTAGGTAGTCATGGGGATCACGCCGACCGGAACCTCGGGGCACGCGGCAGAAACCTCGTCCTTGGCATAGCCGACCTGCGGCCCAAGCAGGATGCAGTCGGCATTGCGACCGATAGCGGCTGCCTCGCTGACAGCGTGGGCGGAAACCTCGCACTCCAGCCCCTCGACGTCGGCCGCCTTCTTGATGTTCTTCATGATGATGCTCGTGGACATGCCGCCGGCGCACATAAGAACGATGTTTTTCATTGCAGTTCCTTTCCTGTAACCCCTCACAGGGACTTATATATTTCGGAGATCAACGCGATCGGCCGAACCTACAACCTCATAGACAATGGCCTACTCGGCAGAAGCCTTTGCAGCAGCCTCCTCCTCGAGGGCCTGCTTGTCGGCCATCTTGACAAACGGGATAAACAGCAGGGCAACGGCGAGAATCGCACCGCAGACGATAGCGACCAGACCAAGACCGCCGGAAAAGAAGTTGCTAATGGGCAGCGGCACCACGAACGGCATGCTGATCGTCGGGTTAAAAGCGTTGCCAAGACCCAGCAGCAGGCCAATGGCGGCAACGGCGCATGCGACCGGCTTGAGCAGGATGAAGGGGATGAACATATAGGGGTTCATGGCAATGGGCGTACCAAAGATGATGGGCTCGGAGATATTGAAGATAGCGGGCACCAAAGCAATCTTGGAGAGCGCCTTGTAACGCTCGGACTTGGCCGTGAGCAGCGCAAGCTCCATACCCAAGGCGTCAACAGAACCCACGGAGAACATGATGATGAACGCCAAGTATGGCAGCGGCTGGCCGGCAACATATGCCTCGGTGTTGGCCAAGGCGCAGGCGCTGATAACCGGCATGTACACGCTCATCAGGACGCTGGGGTGAATACCAAAGAAGAACAGCAGGTTGCACAGCACAAAGTAGATAACGACGGCCCACGGGCTCGAACCGAGGAACATAACGGGCGCGGCAACGGTGGTGTTGATGAGGTTGAAGACGTCGCCGTAGGTCGTCAGGCCCATACCCCACTTAAGCAGCGCGGCCGTGGTGAAGATAACGATGGCGCAGAACATCGGAGATAGCGAATCGTTAACGAACTGAGGGACGGAATCGGGCATGGGGATGGCGATATGCTTCATAAGGAAGTTAAGCGCCTTCGGCACGATCAACGCCACGAGCAGCGCAACGAACAGACCCGAGCTGCCCAGATAACGGGTCACGATAAACGTCGAGCCGTCCTCGGCATGGCCAAGAGGAATCAGCAGGAGCAAAGCGCCAATAGCCGCAACCGTCGACGTAAGGCCTTTGTTCCCGAGCACCTTGCCGTAGGAGTACGAGACCGAGGCGCACATGTAGATGGCGCCGAGGTTCATGGTAACGACCAGTACGTCGGTAATCGTCGCCGACATGCCGGTGCTGGCAAGGAACGCCTGCAGCGGCGGGATCGGCAGCCCGTTGATAATGGAGAGCAGCGCCACGCCCAGCGTAACGGGCATGGTCGCCATCATGCCGGACATAAGGCCCTTTACGACGTTAAAGCTACTCACTTTGTGGGCAATGGGGCCCACGTGCTTCTCGAGGAAGCCCTGCATCGAATCGAGAACGCTCATTTGTGTTCACTGATCCTCTCTAAACGAATCATCTAGCTGTCAAACGGGAAATTGCGGCCGACTCTTTCCCGCCTATGACCAATGGAAATATGGTTACGCCTTGAGCTCGAGGACGAGGAGCCAATCCCCAACCCCGGGTTTGTCAGGCAGGGTAATGCTGTCCGTGACGGCAAGGGCGTCCTCGCCGTCACGGTATGCGCCCGTGCGAGGGTTAAACCATCGGCTTGCATAGGCAGCGCCCGTCGGCACACCCTCGATAGCAAGCTTTTGGCGCACGGTATCGCCAAAGTACGCGACGATGCGCGAAAGGTCCTGGTTGGCGGTTGCCAGCGGAGCCTTGTTGGCAAACAGGTTGCCCGCATCGGTCGTTTCGTAGGGAGCGAGCTCCCAGAAGTGATTGTCTTCGTAGAAGGAACGCATGTAGCCCATCTGGACCGCACCTTCTCCGTCTACCGCCTGGGCCCAAGTAATGCCAAAGCGGTTGAAGATTGCCATAAAGGGGTCGAGCTCCTCAGGGCTTTCCCACACGTTGTCCCAGATTCCCTGGGCTCCGTAGGTATAGCCGGCGCCGCCGGCCTGCATGCAGATATACGCCACGCGGCGCAGCATGTCTGCGGTGCACAGGCGCGTACCCATCTCCTCGAGCGTCGAGCAAAACTCGTAGAGCGCCTCGCCCTCAACGAAGGGCTTGTCGTCATGAGCTGCCAGATAGTCAAAGTAGTCGCTTGCCTTGATGAGGTAATCGCCGTGACCGGCCTGGTTGAGCGTAAAGTCCATCCAGGGTTCATCCTGGTAGTAATCGGCAAAGGGGCGCTCGTTGGTATAGTGCGCCGTCGCCAGATGACCATAGCCGTCGCGTGCCTCAATCTCCAAGGCGACCTCACGCCAGCCGTCAAGCATGGCGGCTCGACCTTCTTTGCGGTATCCGGCAACCTCGCCGGCAAGCGTCCACACCATCGGATATGCACCGTAGCGCGCCACCAGGTAGCGGGCGAGGTGCTTTTGGTGTTCCACGGCATACTCGCCGAGAATGGCAAACGCCCACGCTTGCCCAAGTGCGTTCACTAAGCCCGCATCGGCAATATAGGCCATGCGGCGGTCGAGCTCCCGCTGGTAGAAGGCCACATTAGGCACATCTTCCACGCCCTTGGCCATGCCACCGTCAATCCAATAGCGATCTCCTGCGCCCATGTCAGAGCGCAGGTTGGTCTGATAGACGGTAAAGCCCTGCTCAACGCGCAGGTCGACCATGCCGCGGAACTGGCTCGTCATGCCGGGATGGTTCGACGTATCCCAGCTCTCGCGGTAGGCAAACTCCCAATGGGTATCGCCCAGCCAAAAGAACGGCGTACCATCTGAATAGGCAAACATGCGCGAATCGTCTGCAACGCGGATAAAACCGTGGCGGTACAGATCGAGCTCGCCCTCGTACGGCACGGCCTCGACGTTGCCCGTGCGGCCATTAAGGCCGGTCTGCTCGGGAGCCTCGATAACATAGCTCCAAGCGCCGAGCTCGGTCGGAGCAAACGACACGCGATAGATACGCTCGCCGTCCCAGTAGGCCTCACGGCGAATTACCCTGCCGCTCGGGCCGGTGAACTCCGCCCAAATCTCAACATCCAAAAACGGGTTGTCGAACGAGCAGGCGCTCTCGAACGTCAGAATAACCGGACGCCACATCTCGGCGGCAGCGTTTTGATTCAACGTCATATCCATTGCAGACCCCTTTCTGGTCTTGGTGCCTACTAGTTCAGTCCTCGCTCGATGGCGGACGTCACGGCAAAGTCAACGATCGCTTGGGCATCCTCGGCACAAATAAAACCTTGTGACACCTCGATCGCCGTATCGCGCTCACACAGAGCGCGATAGTTTTCGAGCGATCCGTACAGCTCCTTGAGCATCGATGCCGAAAACGACTCCATATGGCCAAACAGGCCATCCTTGTCGCTCGTCTTATCGACCGTGCCCTGGCCCGGCTCCACCAGGCTCGTGTTGGAATAGCGGGCAAACGGATGCTCGAGCAGGCAAGTGCGAAGGCCGCCCTTGGTGTTGCCCAAGGCATCCTTTACGTTCTCGCCGTTCGCGTCCAACTCAATGCGCGGACATGTTGCCGGAGCTGCACCCGTGCGAACCCAACGGAACAAGTTGCGGAAAGCGGCGTGGAAGAGGTACTGCGACGGGTAGGCGTTTGCCTCGGCGTGCTTGCCGACGTACACCGGCAAATGATCGATGCGCTTGAGGTCCTCGTCGTCCTGGTAATAGTCGACATAGCTCCACTGCGTATCGTGGGAAGCACCCGTCACCTCGTACAGCCGGTATTTAAAATCGGGGTCGTCACTATCGGGCATAAGCGTGCGCCAACTCTCAAAGCGACCGTTCTCGCTTTCGGTCTGAAGGGCGATAAACGGCTCCTCGACGTGCTCCACACGCAGTAGATGGTGTGCGTATTCCCGGCAGCATTCATACTGATTGACAGGAATGCACATCGAATGGATGCCGCCGCCAGACAGGTACCCGTCAAACACGCGGCCGTCGCGGCGCACCTCCTCGCGATAGGCAAAGCTGTTAAGGTAGCGGAACAGGTAGACGCCGGACTGAGACCATCCTGTAAGGCAAATTGCCTGGCGAGGATAGTCGCGGATCGGGTTAAGGTCGGAGTCTCCGCGCAAGAGCCACGCAAGATCGGTCAACATGTCCCAAAACAGGCCAGTCTCGTAAGAGATGTCCATGTCGGGAAGCGCGCCGTCGCGTACGAGCTGTTCCGGATCAAAGTCAAAGGGCCGCTCGGGAGTTGGGTTTGCCCAGCTCATGAAGGCATAGCGATCGGGATTGAATTCCTTGAGCTTAGCGATGGTGTTGGGCTTGCTGGTAATGCCCACATAGATATCGCCAGAGCGCACAAACTCGCCGTGACCCAGAATCCACATGCGCTCGATTTCCATAAACGATGTGGGATTGATGATCTCCACGACCACATTGCCACTCGCTTGCGCCGGATCTTTCGGAGCACGAACAACGATCCGATTGGAATAAGGAGCGTCGGCAGTCATGACCTCCACGCCGCCGTCTTCGTCGGCGGTGCGATACACGTTGGCGGTACCGTCAACGCGATACTCGCGCTCGACGTAATCCTTTGCGCTCAGATGACAGTAGCGCTCGGCGCTCGAAAACGGATAACTCTCATCCGTAATGGGCATTTGGAAAATACCGCTGATCATCTCGTCCCCCTTGTTGTTGCGTTTGCTGAGACAAACTCTACTGTGGGCGCTACTTAACTTCTATTGATTCTTAAGTTTAATTACTAAATATTTAGCTTAATAAACAGCCTGGTGTTAAGCTCATGGTAAGTTCACAAACGTTAGGAAACACCATGGCCGTTACTGCAAAACAAATCGCTGACCAGCTGGGAATTTCGGCAGCGGCCGTTTCCCTTGCACTTAACAATCGACGCGGCGTAAGCGAAAAAACACGGCAGCTGGTACTTAGCACCGCCGAAGCTCTAGGTTACGACTTTAGCAAGATTAAGTTCGAGCGCCAAAAGAGCGGAACCGTTGCCTTGGTTGCCTTTAACCGGCGCCGCATCTTTGCGCGCCCCTTCTTCGCCGATATGCTCGCCGGAGTCGAGGGCGCTCTTAGACACGCGGGATTCTCGTTTTCGCTGGTGAACTACTCACCGTTCGAAAACACTCAGCAACAGATCGCCGACATCGCCGAAGCGCAATATGATGGTGTCATCATCCTTGCAACTGAGATGTTCGAATCGGATTTTATGCCGTTTGCATCGCTGGACTGCCCTCTGCTGCTGTTGGACTCATGCATGAGCGCTGGGGTCGATACGGTCAAGATCGACAACGCCGCCAGCATGATGCTAGCCGTGCAGTACCTGCATTCGAAGTATGGATCTGTCCCCGGGCTGTTAACGACGCCCGTTACCGTGAGCAACTTCACCGAACGACGCTTCGCCTACGAACACGCCATCGGTCAGCTATCGGGCTCGGAAAAGTGCGGCATCATCCACGAACTCGCCGTCGCTCCAGATGAAGCATACGCCGACATGCTCGACATTATTGATTCGGGCGAACCCCTCGCCCAAAACTACGTCGCTGTCTTTGACGATATAGCTATTGGGGCCATGAAAGCCTTTATCGAGCGTGGTTATCGCGTGCCCGATGACGTACGCATCGTCGGCTTCGACAACAACGCCGGCGGAACCTACGTGCAGCCACAACTGACCACGCTCAATGTTCCTTCGGAGTATATGGGCGCCGTCGCCGCACGGCGCCTCGTCGAGGTTATCGACGAGGCCGAGCACCACCCGCTCAAGATCGAGCTGGGGGCATCGCTCATCAAGCGCCGTTCTGCCTAGAGCTCGCGCACGCTCTGGCGCTCGACAAAATAGGTCGAGACGGCCGTTTTGCAGGTATAGCTCTTGGGATTGCGGATGTTGCCCACCAGACGGCGCACCGCGATCTCGCCCACCTCGTGCTTGGGAACATGCACCGTGGTGAGTGGCGGGTTGGAGAAGGCGCCCACGGAAAGATCGTCGAAGCCAATCATCGAGACATCTTCGGGCACGCGAATGCCATGCTCGCTCAACGCACGCATAGCACCCACGGCGAGGACGTCGTTCTCGGCAAAGAAAGCCGTCGGCAGTTCATCATGCGAAACGGTATCGAGCCATGCGCCCATGTCGCGATAGGCGCCCTCGAGCGTGGTGCCCAGCGTGACGCGCCATGTCGGATTGTCCTCAAGGCCTGCATCTTCAAGCGCTTGGCGATAGCCGCGCTCGCGATCCTTGAAATTGCGGATGCGCAGGTCGCCTGCCAGGTAGCCGATTTGCTTGTGGCCCTTCTCGATAAGGTAATCCACGGCACGCAGCACCGAATCGGTATTGGCAATGACTACAGCATCAAAGTACTGGCGATCGCTCCAGCCGTCGAGCACGATCAGGTGGGCGGCGGCGTTGGCGAACAAAGCGTAGTCTTCCTCACCCAGCTCGGTACCCATCAGCACGATGGCGGCCGACGGGTCGGCGATCAGGCCCTCGACCTGCGGGCGCACGGCGTCCAGATCGCTAAAGTCGAGCGAGACAAAGCTCGTGCTCATGCCGTGGCGACGCGCCTGGCGCTCCACGCCCTCGATGACCGCGGGATGGAAGGTGCTCTCGTCCAGGATGGCGCCCGTCTTGCGCGCAAGCACAAACTGGATGCTCTCGAGCTGCGTCGACTGCTGATAGCCAAGCGACTGCGCGCACTCCAGGATGACCTTGGCGGTCTCCTCGCTCACGCTGCGCTTGCGGTTGAGCGCGTTGGACACGGTTGCGGGCGAAAAGCCGGTAATGCGGCTGATCTCGCGGACGCTTGCTTTAGCCATCGTTCCCCCTAGCATCGGTCGCGGCCGAGCATCGTGGCTTGACCGCCCCGTGGCTCGGCAACTAAACGACCGCAAATTCAATCTAAACAGAATAGTAAATGTTTAATAGCTAGTTTAGCCTGTTGTCAAGCGAAGTGGCACGACTATTCCCCCAACGGGCGCATTTGTCCATCTTAACGTTATTACGCAAGGTCTTCGCCATTGCTTGCTATTACGCGTCGGTACCATTCGAAGCTTTTCTTTTTACGTCTCTCAAACGAGCCCGCACCGCTATCGTCTCGATCGACATAGATAAACCCGTAGCGCTTACGCATCTGTCCTGTGGCGACCGAAACCAAATCGATCGGGCCCCAACAGGTATATCCCATGAGTTCCACCCCGTCGAGCTCGACGGTCTCCCTCATCGCCTCGATGTGGGCCCGCAGGTATTCAACTCGATAGTCGTCTTCTATTTCACCCGAATCTTCCGGCACATCAGGAGCACCCAAACCGTTTTCGACGATGAACAGCGGCTTTTGATAGCGATCCCAGATTTCATTCATGGTGACGCGCAGCCCTTTGGGGTCGATAAACCTCCCCCAAGGCTCCTGTTTTAGATACGGATTAGGCGCCGAGCGAAGAAGGTTCGAATCGAACTGACCTTCCGCATGCGCTTTTGCGACGCGCGTCGAGTAATACGAAAACGAGACGAAATCGACCAGGTTTGCAGCCAGTACTTCGCGGTCATCATCCCGATAGGGCACCTCAAAACCATGGCGGGCGTATTCCTTGAGAACATAGCTCGGGTACGCACCGCGCACCTGGACGTCGGTAAACATGTAATGGCTGCGATTCTCAGCCTGCGCAGCCAGCACATCGTCCGGATCACATGTAGCCGAATAGAAGACACCTGCGTTGAGCATGCAACCGATCTTCGCCCCAGGGCACAGTTCATGACACGCCCCGACCGCACGGGCGCTCGCAACCAATACATGGTGCACGGCCGTGTGAACCGTTGCATAGCGATTCTCCCCTTGCTCGAAGATGATCCCCGCCGCCATAAAGCACGCCTGCGTCATGATGTTGATCTCGTTAAAGGTCAGCCAATAATTGACCAATCCACGATAGCGCTCGAACACGGTACGCGAATATCGCTCGAACAGGTCGACCAACCTGCGATCGCGCCATCCGCCATACGCATCGACGAGATGCATGGGGACATCATAGTGGTTGAGCGTCACCAAAGGCTCAATGTCATGCGCGCGACACGTCCTAAAAACATCCTCGTAAAAGGCAAGGCCTTCTTCATTGGGCTCGGCTTCGTCTCCTTTGGGAAAAATGCGGCTCCAGGCGATTGATAAGCGCAGGCATTTAAAACCCATCTGGGCAAACAGTTCAATATCCTGCTTGTACCTATGGTAAAAATCAATGCCCTTGCGAGCGGGATAGAAGCTGTCGGGTGCCAACGCACGCGGATCAAGGTCTCCCCGCATGACGTCCATGCGTTGATCGCCAAACGGCAGCATGTCGGAATTGGCTAAACCGCGACCGCCTTCGTTCCATCCTCCCTCGCACTGGTTTGCAGCCAGAGCCCCGCCCCATAAAAAATCTTCTCTAAACATTATGGTGTCGTCCTTTCTATCAAATTCCCGGCCCACACTGTCGAACGCAACGGACTCGGCAAGTGCCGCGCAACAGCACAGTACCGTTGCGCGGCCAAGGGGTCGGACCGCGCAACGGCTGGGGAGCATATTTGTGTAGTAGCCTCTTATGCCTCGACGGATTCAACGGCCTCAGAATCGCCGCTCTTGGACTTCAACGGCATCTTCTCCTGTCCTTCAAATCCAAAAATCATCGCCAACGCAAACGTCACGGCACCGCCAGCAAGACACCCGATGGTGCCAGGGATGATATCCTGAGCAAACATGAGCACGTTCATCCATGGGAAACCAACGCCAGTGAAGATATAGACGTTGGCATGAAGAAGGCTTACCAGCAGACCACCGACAGCACCACCAATCATGTTCCAGGCAAGAGCCTTCTTGTCGCGAAACAGGATGCCGTAGATGATGGGCTCACTCACGCGACCGAAGGCATAGGTGATGAACAAGTTCCAGCCCGTGGCTCGACTCTCCTTGTCCTTAGCGCGCAGGCCATAGGCGAGCGCGATGGCAAGCGTGGTGTAGGCTACAACCGCGGTGCCGGGGTATAAGATGGCGTCGTAACCGTTCTGGAGCGCGGCGGGCAATATGGCGGTATAGATCGGCACGTGCATGCCGGTGGCGATGATCAGATTCCAGAATGCGCCGATAACCGCGGTCGCAGCGGGACCGGCAACAGAGGCGAGCCAAATGATGAAATCGGCCACAAGGCCCATGACAAATTGGACGGCAGGGCCGCAGAGGCACAGCGCGACCGGCAACATCACGAGCACCGTACCCACGGGTACGATCAGAATGCGCAACATATCAGGCGAGATCTTCTTAAAGAAGCGCTCAACATAGGACTGGGCCCAGGTGATCAAGATGACCGGAAGAACAGCCTGGGTGTAGTTGACGAGCTGCATGGGGATGCCGAAGACGCTGAAAGGCTTTCCGTCCTCAACAATAGCGAGCATGTCGGGATAAATCATCACAACAGCGATGAGCAGTGCCAGCACAGGACTCGTTTTGAACTTCTTAGCCGAGCTATAGGCGGCAAACACCGGGAAGTAGTAATACGCCGCATCGCCCACCAGGGAAAGGATCCGATACAGGTCGCTCGTTTCGGACATAAAACCGGCGCCTTCGGGCCCAAACAGAATAACGAGCATCTTGAAGATACCGGCGACACAAAAGATCGGAAGGATCGGGGTGATAGCGCCGCTCACGGCATCGAGCAGCTGATTGAAGAGGTGCTTGGGCGCCAAGCGCTCCTTCCAGCTAAGCTGAGGGCCATCGAGTTCCTCGTCAATCGATACCGTGACCTCGAATCCGCCCTGCTTACAAACCTCGTCGTAGACCTTGTCGACCGTGGGCCCGACCACCAGCTGCACCTGCCCTCCGGCGTGCACGACGCTGATGATAGACGAGATGTCCTCAAGCTTCTCATCATTCGAGAGGCTTTCATCCTTGAGGTTGAAGCGCAGGCGCGTCATGCAATGCGTAACCGAAGCCACGTTTTCCGCCCCGCCCACAGTGGAGAGAATCTGCTCTGCCACCTTTTTGTAATTTGCCATCATTGGCTCCTTTGCACAATCTTGGCTTACTGTTCGAATCGGCAAAGGTCATGCCCCGAATGGCTACGGGTTACAATCCTTTTTTGGAGATGATCCGGTTGAGATGGATCATCAGATAGAGTTCCTCCTCCTCGGAGAGCGTGGCGTCCCACGTTTCACGACAATAGGAACCGATATGCTTCACGCACTCTGCCAACTGCGGAAACTCCTCACGAAAGTTCTTGTACATCTGCATGTTGGCGCTGTTCAGCGACTCGCCGGCTTGAATGCGCTTGAACAGGTACCGCAGATGCGTGGCGAAGCGGGTGAAATCAAAGGAATCGCGGTCGACAATAATGCGGAAATCGCTTTCGAGAATCTCGATAACGTCCTCGAGCATATCGTCGAACTGCTTTGCGGGCTCGGCCGTGGCTTTGACGGCTTCAACAACCCGTGCGTTCACGAGATTCATCGCAATACTGGCAATCTCATCCTTGGGAAGCCGCTCTCCGAGCTCCTTCTCGAGTCGCATGACGATAAACTGGGCAGCCTTGTATTCCTTCGGATACGTCTCCCGCACTTCATAGGCAAGAGGCATCGCGATGCGGACCCCCTTTTGGGCTCGCGCAACGGCAAACGACAGGTGATCAGCCATGAACAGCGTCGCATTGGTCGAGAGGTCGTAGGGCAGTTCGTTGGCAACGATGTCCATAACTTTCGCCGCAAACATCACGATATCCGAGGGAAGATCCCTCATGACATCTTGTCCTTTAGGATCAATGTCGTAAAACGTATGCTCGATTTTAGAAAGAGGGAGCTCTCGAGGAAAATCTCCGCCGAAACCGACGCCCCTGCCCATGGCGATGACATCTCGCCCCTGTCCGTCACGGCAAAGAACCGCGTTGTTGTTAAGCTTTTTAATTGCAAGCATGGTGAACCTCCTTTCAAGAACACTCACAGAAAAAGGCATGATAGCCAATAGCAGTGCTATTGCGGTCATGCCTTACGTAACAATCCGTGTTGTATTGCTCTTGGGCATGCCTCCACACAGGAGTAACAATCCAAGATGCAGAATGCATTATAGCGCTCTCCCCGCCCCGGGGACCATCGGGCTGGCGAACGGTAGATGTCGGCCCGCCAGCGGCCACATCGAGCAGATGGGCGTGCTTCGATCCCGAGCCTAGCCTAGGATGCGGGCCATGCGCGTCTTGAACTCGGACAGGAAGCGCGGAGCGTCAACAGTCAGCGCCACGAGTGCGCTCTTGTCGGGGTCGGCCACACGGCGCTCATCGCAGATGGTGCGGCCGCGATACTCGCCGAGCAGGTCGACGCGCAGGTTACAGCCGAGCGCGCCCACGAGCGTGGGGTCAATCGCCACGGCGACGGCAAGCGGATCGTGCAGCGCGCAGCCACCAAGGTAGGGGGCGTTCATCTCGTACGAGCCAATATAGTGCTCCACCATGCTCGCAAACGCGCAACCGGCCATGGTGCCCGAGCCCGTCCAGCCGGCAATGTCGCGACGCGTGAGCACCACGCGATGCGTCACGTCCAGGCCCACCATGGTGAGCTTGCGGCCCGAACGCAGCACGGCGTCGGCCGCCTCGGGATCACTTGCCATGTTGGCCTCGGCGCCCGCGCTCACGTTGCCGGGCACGGTCAGGGCGCCGCCCATAACCACCACGCGGCCGATAGACATCACCGCTGCCGCATCGCGCTCCAGGGCAAGCGCCAGGTTGGAGAGCGGGCCGGTCGCTACGTAGACCAGATCGGGACCATAGGTGCGCGCGGCATCGATCAAATAATCGACCGCAGCGTTACCGTCGGCAGACGTCGCCCCCACCGGCTCGTAGGGCGACGCCGGCACGCTCGCGCCGCCGATGCCGTTCTTGCCGTGAATGAGCGCGGTGGACGCCGGCGGCGTATAGGGCTCAGTCGCCTGCAGAGGACGGTCGGCACCCAGGTACACCGGCACCTCGGGACGACCCAACAGGTCGAGCACCGCCAAGCAGTTATGCGCCGACTGGTCGACGCGCACGTTGCCAAAGCACGTGGTAATGCCGACGAGCTCCACCTCGGGGCTCGCGATGGCATAGGCAAGCGCCATCGCATCGTCCACACCCATATCCAGATCAAGGATCAGCTTCTTAATTGCCATTGTTCTACTCCGCTTCTCCGTCTTGTACTAAATCGTCTAAATCAAACACGCGCTCAACTTCGGCGCGCGTGGGAATCGACTGCTGTGCGCCCAGGCGCGACACCGTCACCGCCGAGGCGCGTGCACCCGCCGCCATGCACTCAAAGAGCGGCAGGCCCTCCAGACGAGCCGCGGCAAGCGCACCGATAAATGTATCGCCCGCGGCCGTCGTATCGACCAACGTGCTCGAGAGCGCCGGCATGCGCAGCAGCTCGCCGTCATCGCCAAGCGTAACCGACCCGGCGCCGCCCAACGTGATGACCGCAGCTCCAGCACCCTTGGCGAGCAGGGCATTGAGCGCCGCGACGCAGCTCGCATCATCCGCGGGCAAGATGCCCGTCAGCACCTGGCACTCAGTCTCGTTGGGGCAGACCAGGTCGACTGCAGACCAGACCTCCGCAGGCAACTCACAGGCAGGCGCTGGATTAAAGACCGTATAGAACCCCAGCTCGTGAGCGCAAACAAGCGCCTCGGCAGTCGCCGCAAGGTCACATTCGCCCTGGGCGATAAAGACGCTTCCGGCAGCCGGGGCAATCTCGCTGGCGTCGCCGTCGAGCTCATCGGCCACCAGGCGTCTCAGCGCGCGGGCAACGTCCTCGCCCGCAAGCGCATGATTGGCGCCCGGCGACAGCACAATGCGGTTGTCGCCCTCACAGCGAATGATGGTCGCCGTTCCCGTCTCCACATCATCACGACGCGCCACAAAGTCACAGTCCACGCCAGCATCTTGGAGCCCCGCCACGAGCGACGTGCCAAACGCATCGCGCCCGACCGCGCCGATCATGCACGTGCGCGCGCCCATGTGCGCAGCTGCCACGGCCTGGTTGGCACCCTTGCCGCCGGCATTGCCGATAAATCCGCTGCCGCCGACGGTCTCGCCCGCACGCGGCATGCGCTCGCACGCCACCGAAAGGTCCATGTTCATGCTGCCGAACACCGCAACGATGCCGCAATCTGCCATGGAAACCTCCTCGTCCGCGGGCTCTGCGCCCGCTGTTGGCCGTCAATCGTGCGCTCTCGCGCCTCTATAACTTTAGTTCACTTTGATGTGGACGCGCGCTTGAGCTTGCGCCGGCAGCAAGCATTCACAGGGGCAGGCGGCTACAATGAAGGCGTGCTGATTATTCTCGTCATTGGATGAAGTTTTATGGAACAATTCCCGCGATCGAGCTCGCGCAGCTCACGCCACGCGAGCGATCAACGAGCGCCGCACGAACGTTCGCGCGCTAACCGACAAGCCACCGAGCCGCGCCGCGCCGCAGGCTCTCATCGCGTGCCCGCCAACAAGGGTGACCGCACCAACAGCACCGCAAAAGAACAGGCGCCCACGCGCCCCAAATCTCGCTATATCCCCGCCCTCGACGGCTTGCGCACGCTTGCCGTCGTCGCAGTGGTGCTCTATCACCTCAACCTCACGTGGGCTCAGGGCGGCCTGCTCGGCGTCACGATCTTCTTTGTGCTTTCGGGCTATCTGATCACGCGCCTGCTGCTCAACGAAGTCGCTAAGACCGGCCGCATCGACCTTAAGAGCTTCTGGATTCGCCGCATCCGTCGCCTGGTCCCCGCCGTGGTAACGGTAGTGTTCGTGACCTGCGCGCTGTGCACCATCTTTAACCACGTGATGCTCACCAAGATGCGCCCCGACATCCTGCCGTCGCTGTTGTTCTTCAACAACTGGTGGCAGATTGCCCAAAACGTCTCGTACTTCAATGCTCTGGGCGACCCCTCGCCGCTCACGCACTTTTGGTCGCTTGCCATCGAGGAACAGTTCTACCTGATTTGGCCGCCACTGCTGTTTGCCATGGTATCCATGCATGTGAGCAAGCCCAACACGCGCCGCGTGGTTCTGGGCCTTGCCGCGGTATCTGCCCTCGCCATGATGGTGCTTTACAACCCTGCCGCCGACCCCAGCCGCGTGTACTACGGCACCGACACCCGCGTGTTCTCGCTGCTGCTGGGTGCCTGGATGGCCTTTATCCCCGATCGCGACCTGGCGCCGGTGCGTCTCGCTCATCGTTTGGGGCTCAATCGCCTGGCTGGCGCCGCCAAGCACGGCAAGAAAGCCGAGGACAAGCCTGACAAGAAGGCCGACGAATCAGCCGATACCGCCCTGGCACAGCCGAGCGCCCTCGTGCGCTTTTGGTCCTCGCCCGCATCCATCGATGTCTTGGGCGTCGTGGGTCTGGTTGGCCTTGCCGCCATGGTCGCACTCACCAACGGCTACACCGCGTTCCAGTATCGCGGCGGCACGCTGTTATGCTCCATGCTCACGCTCATGGTCATCGCAGCCTGCGTGCAGCCCCAGGGAATGGTTGCCCGCGCGCTGTCCGCCGAGCCGCTCGTGTGGGTTGGCAAGCGCTCGTACAGCATCTACCTGTGGCACTATCCACTGCTGCTGCTCATGAACCCGGTCGCCAACATCAGCGATACGCCCTGGTGGCAGTACATCTTGCAGGTACTTGTGGTGGTCGCCGTAGCCGAGTGCTCCTATCGCTTTATCGAGACGCCGTTTAGGAAGGGCGCCTTTGGACGCACCGTTTCCGAGCTCCGCGAAGGCACCACCACGCCCGCAAACTGGGTGCGCGCGCATATTCCCGTGTGCGCCGTTTGCGGCGTCGTGCTTGTCGTGGCGCTGGGTGGTCTGGTCTTTGTGCCCGACACATCCGCGCTGAGCGGCGAGGGCGCCGAAATCCTAAACAAGGAAGCCAAAAATGCAAAACCCCAGGACCAGCAGGCGGCCGATGACACCGACAAGGACAACGACGGCTTCCCCGACGGATCCTACGACCTGCTCATGATTGGCGACTCCGTGTCGCTGCGCGCCGTCGATTCCTTTGACGGCGTGTTCCCCCACAGTCACATCGATGCCGAAAAGGGCCGCCAGTTCGATGCGGGCCGCACAACATTTGAGGGTTATATCCAGCAGAACCTCGCCGGCAAGATCGTAGTCTTTGCGCTGGGCACCAACGGCCTAGTGACCGATGCCCAGATTGACGCCATCATGGCCGATGCCGGCAATCAGCGCACCGTCGTATTTGTAAACACGCGCAGCCCGCAGCCATGGGTCGGCGCCACCAATCAGGCCATCGCCAACGCCGCCACGCGCTATAAAAACGTGCGCGTTATCGACTGGTACGGATATAGCGCCAACCGCAACGATCTGTTCGACGGCGACGGCACACACCTTTCGAACGCGGGCGTGGCCGAGTACCTTAAGCTCATCCACGATGCCGTCAAGAAGGACCTGCCCGTGCATCCCGAGGACCACGTTAACGATCCGCAGCCGGCGGCCGTCAAGTCCGCCGCCGACGCACTCGTCAACGCGCTCGCCTACAAACCGCACAAGCTAGGCACCGACAAGTAACACACTGTCAAATCAGCTTGCACCCGGAGGGGGCCGTCGGCCACAACCGACGCCCCCTCCGGCAGTTAGGGACGTTCCTTATGTGCCGACACTTAGGGACACTCCTGACGCGGCCGATGAATGCCCTCCCGCGGCCGAATTCTGAGTTCCTCGCCACCCCGAGTGTCGTCTGCAAGCCCCGCACCCGCAGCAAACGCCCCCAGATTGCTCTTTTCGAGCCGGCCCCAAGGGGCCGCGGGCAAAAAATTCCAAATATGAGTACTGATACCATTTTAGTAACAGGCAAAATTGCCCAAAATGGCGTTCTTTCGGTCGCCATACCCCTTTGGACCGAACAGAATGATCGGTTTAAAGCCTGGCTGTATCGATATTAATGAGCAGATACTTTAGTTATGTTCATTATCTTCTTTGTCTTAATTGCCACTGGATTAGCAACAGTACTCATATTTGGCATTTTTTGCCCACACATATATAACCAACCCCCTACATCAGGCAAAAAACAGGCCGCAGCCCATGGCCACGGCCCGCTCGAAACCCAAAAGAGACGCTATGCGCTGTAGCCCATCGCCTGCAGAACAAACATGACGACCGTCAGCACCGTAATCACACCGATAGTCGCCCACGTGAGCACGTTCCACACGCGTCCGTTGCGGTTGGCGCCCATAATGTGACGATCGGCGGCGATAACCACCTGGAACACCAAAACCACGGGCAACAGCACGCCGTTAATGACCTGCGAGGTCATCATAATCTGGAACAGGTCAACACCGGGCATAAGCACCAGCACGGCAGAGATGCCAATGATGGCCGTAATGATGCCGCGATAGACCGGGGCCTCGTCCCAGCTGCGATCGGCACCGCGCTCCCAGCCAAATGCCTCACAGATGGCGCTCGATGTAACGCCCGGAAGCACGCAAGCGGCCAAGAAGCTCGCCGCGACCAGGCCCGAGGCAAACAGCACCGTGGACCACTGGCCCGCAATGGGCTCCAACGCGCGGGCGGCGTCGGCAGCATCGCTGATCTGAACGCCCGCGGGGAACAATACCGTACCGGTCGTGATGATAATAAAACCGGCGATGACATCGGCGGCAATCGAGCCGCTCACGGTGTCGATACGCTGCAGCACGATATCGTCCTCGCCCGCATTCTTATCGACCACGTTGTTCTGTGCCAAGAAGATCATCCACGGTGCGATGGTGGTACCGATCGTTGCGACCACAAGCGACACGTAGCTGGGGTCGTTTTGAATGTTGGGCACAACCAGGTCGACCGCCACCTCGCCCCAGCTGGGACCAGCCATAAATGCAGCGACAATGTAGGTCACGAACACGCAGCTCACCAGCAGCAGAATCTTCTCGATGCGCTGGAAACTGCCCGACATGGTAAGCATCCACACCAGCAGCGCCACAAGCGGCACCGAAATGCTCGCGGGCACGCCAAAGAGGGCAAGGCCGCTCGCGATACCCGCAAACTCCGAAATGGTCACGGCTGTATTGGCGATCAGCAGCGCCGCCATGGCCAACACGCTCCTGCGCACGCCAAAGCGCTCGCGGATGAGCGAGGCCAAGCCCTTGCCTGTGACGCAGCCGCAACGCGCCGCAGTCTCCTGCGTCACGATGAGCAGCACGGTCATGACGGGAAGCATCCACAGCATCTTGTAGCCATAGCTGGCACCGGCGCTGGAATACGTGGCGATGCCGCCGGCGTCATTACCCGAAAGCGCCGCCAGAAGGCCAGGGCCCATGGCGCCAAAGATGGCCGCGATGGTCAGCTTTTGCTTGGTGCTCGCCTTTTGCTTCGTGTTTTGCACGCGACCACCTACCCCATGACCGACATGGTGAGCAGCGCTACGGCGATGCAGTATGCCACGCATGAAATCATGACGGCAATGACGTTCATGGCGGTACCCGACGTATTGAGGTCGTGCTCGTCACGCCAGAACAACACCATCAGGTAAATCACGGCGCTCATGTTGCCGATCAGGCAGACGATGGCCGCGATGTTAAAGCAGCCGGTAAAGAGTTGCTCCTCAAACATAGGCGCGTCGAGGAACGCGGCGGTGCGCACCAGTTGGGCGCACAGGTAGGTCACGAGCGACAGAATTAAGCCCATGCCCGTACTCTGGAAGAAGAACCCCAGATACGGCTTGGGCTCATCGTCATGGCCGTCGTACTCCAGGAAGTAATTCTTGACGAACGACACCATGCGCGAGGCAGCCAACAACACGAGCGGCATGGCGCACATGGGAAACACCACCAGATGCGCAGAGCCCAGCGCCGTTCCCAGCACTGTTGCCATGATGCACGAGGCAATACCCCACACGACAACCCAGTACTGGCGATGCACAAACCAGCTGAGCACATTCGTCGAGTCGTCGGACGCGCTATCGCCCGAACCGACGCCTGCGATCTGCAGGTCCTCCTGGTGCTCCTCGGCGATAACGTCCATGGCGTCGTCAAAGGTCACGATACCCAAGATGTGACGGTTCTCGTCGCAAACGGGGATGGCGACCAGGTCGTACTTGGTCATCTCGTCCGTTACGTCTTCCTGGTCATCGTCGGGCGACACATACACCAGGTCGCGATAGGCCAGCTGGCCCAGCGTGGCATCGCGGTCGGCCACGATGAGCGTGCGCAGCGAAAGGACGCCGGTGAGCATGCCGCTCGGGTCCTCGGTATAGACATAGTAGACGCTCTCGAAGTCCTCATCGAGCTTGCGGATCGCCTCGATGGCGTCACCGACCGTCGCCGTGGCGGGCAGGGAGACAAACTCCGAGGTCATGATGCGACCGGCAGTGTTGTCCTCATAGCCCAGCAGGTTACGAATCGCCTTCTCCTCCTGAACGCCCATCAGGCGCAACAGCTTCTCGGCCTTCTCGTAATCGAGCTCATCGATCAGGTCGGCGGCGTCGTCCGGGTCCATCATGGCCAGCATCGACGATGCGTCCGTATCGGACAGGCCCTCGAGCATCTCGGTCATAAGCTCGTCGTCGTCGAACTCCGAGATGGCCTCGGCGGCCTGGGCGGTGTCGAGTTGCGCGAACACCTGCGCACGCAGGCGCGGGTCGAGTTGCTCGATAATGTCGGCAATGTCGGCAGGGTGCAGCTCGCCGAGCGTCTTGTGCGACACCGAAAGCTGGATGTTTTTAGTCGAACGGTCGAGCAGGTCCATGTAGGACCAGGCGATGATGTCCTCGCCGAGCGGTTTGCCCAGGTGCTTCATAAAGCTCTCGACGACATGCTCGAGTGCGGGGCTGATCGCGCGCAGCAGGCCGCGGGCGCCGACTTCGGCACCCAGCAGACGCAGCTGATTTTCGCCCGACATGGAAAACTTGATGTCGTTTACGCGCACGACCTTCATGCCCTGCGTGTCGACAATCTGCTTGTTGAGCACATCGCGGGCGAGCAAGAGTTCGGTCGGCTGCAGGTACGAAAAACGGATTTCGGTGGCCGGCGACTTAAGGTGTACGCCCGTCTCGTCGATACGGTCGACCCATTTGCGCCAGCTGATCATAAACGGCGTCTTGCCGGGTCCGCGGAACGCGAGCGACGTCACGTGCGGAAAAACTTCGCCGGTAGCAATGCCAAAATCGTTCACAACGCCGAGCTTTTCGCCATCGACGTCCAAGACCGGCAATTTGAGCATCTCACTCAGATAATTCACTGGTGCTCCCCATCATTATCCCTTCGAACTGCGGCCATGCCGGCACGCCGTCCGTGGACTTTTAGATATGTATACGCATGCGCGGGCGGCACGCCGCTCGGCGCTCACACCCCGTACATGCGCAAGAAGCACCTGCATGGGGTCATCGACTGTATGGTCGAGGTTTGGATTTCACCTGCAGCCTTTCTCTTGACCCTTGTTATCCGCAGTAACTATAGCATCAGCATCGCGCCGTGGCGCCAAATTTATGCTCCAAACATCGCAGGCATACCAAACGCTGACGCATCCGTGACATAGTCATTGGGGACGTTCTTACATGACTAGTCTGTGGTGTCGTCATCTTCGGCGAGCTGGGGGAACACGGCGTTTTTGGGCATGGCGGCCTTCGTCAGCGAGGTGAGCTTTTTGCTCAGCGATGTATCCGTCTTGACCAGATCGCTCAATGTCACGATTTTGTAGCCGTCGGCAATAAGCCCGTCGATAATCTGCGGCAGCGCCTCGAGCGTCTGCTCGGCACATTCATCGTTATCGGTCAGCAGCACAATGTTGCCCGGCGTCACCGAATCGAGCACCGTCGAGACCTGCTCGTCGGCACCGTTGAGCAGCCAGTCGCCCGAATCGATATTCCACGAGACCACGGCAGACACCAGGTCCATCGCATCAATCCAGTTTTGCTCGTCAAAGGCTGCGTAAGGAGCACGCAAAAGCATCGTCTTCACGCCGGTCGCGGACTTGATCGCCTCGGTGCCCTTCGAAACCTGCTCGCGCACCGCATCGCGGTCCTGGCCCTTGAGCGATTCGTCGTTGTAACTGTTGGAGCCGACCTCGCAGCCGGCATCGACAATCGCCTTGGCCGTGGCGGGCGAGGCCTCGGCCGCATCACCCGACAGGAAGAACGTCGCGGTGACGCCCTTTTCCTTGAGCACCTGCAAGATCTGCTTGGTCGCGCCGCTCGGGCCCTCATCAAACGTCAGCGCAACGTACTTTTCGTTGCCCTTGGGTGCCACGCTCGCGCACTCGACCACGCAATCGGTGGCGGGCACGACCTCGCCGCGGTCCTGCGTCTTGCCCGATTGCTCGCCGACCCACACCTCGGAGCGGCCCTGGATACCCCACGTCTTGACGTACTCGATGGCACCCGTGCCCTCGACCTTGAGCTTGGGCTCGATAACCGTCGCCTGGACCTCGTGCTTCTCATACGTGTCACGGCCGTCCTTGACCGTCACCTTCTCGCCACCCGTAAGCTCGCGGCTTTTCCACTTGCCCTGTTTTATGCGCTTGCCGTCCACCTTTACCGACAGCTTTTCGCCGCCATGGCGGGTCAGCACGCTGTCGTCAACGGCCAGCAGATCACCAGCGTCGTAGGTATCGGTCAGCTCCTGGTCGTCGATGAGATTTTGCAGCGTAGAGCCGACGCGCACTGCAGTCTCCTGGCCGTTGAGGACGACATCCACGCTGCGGTTGACGTAGCCCACAACGGCGGCGACAAACAGCACGAGCGCGCAGCCCACGGCGATGAGCGCATAGGGCAGGCGAGACGGACGACGGGGCGTGCGGCCGTTGCCGATGCGAGCGCTGCGGTCGCTAAAGCCGCGGCTATGGTTGAGATACATCGCGCCGGGCTTACGGTGACGCTTGCGCTGACCGCTGGGCAGCTGCCCCAGGTCGCGGCGCGCCGTTGGACGCGCACCCGAGCGCCCGTTTAAGTTAGATCCGTTTTGGCGCATGTGCCCTCCCCCATAAACGCAGCAAGCCGGAGCAACAGGTCTCCGGCTTGCCTCCCATCAATTGGTACGTCGCTATTTGCTGGCTTTCGACGAGCCCCCGCTCGCCTTTTGGTATTCGTCCTTAAAGGCCTTGAACATACCGCGCGTCTTGCCGAGCTGCTTGCCCAGCGCGCGACTGCCCTTGTCCACGGCGACCGAACCCTTGTCATCGAGCACCTTGGCGCCCTTCTTGACCTTATCGCCCACCATGACGCTTGCCTCGGCAGCCTTTGCGGCGGCGCCGCCCGAATACCCGAGCGACTTGACCTCGTCCGAAACGATCATCGCGCCGTCCGCATAGCCGCGCAGCATCGTCGGCGGCATCTGCGTGTCGCCCACCAGCACACTCGAGGCAGTGCCGGCGGTCACGTAGAACGTCTGCACGATGCCCGAACGCGGCTTGAACTCCACATCCGAGCAATAGCCCACGACATCGCCCGACTCCGTGCGCACGTCCATGCCAACCCAGATAATGCAATCGTCCAGGTTGATGTCGAGGCGCTTGGCCGCAGCGGCATCGTAGGTGCCCTTGACGTCGTCAACCGCGATGGCGCCCTCGTAGACGCCAATGGCATCGAGCGCCACAAATCGGTCGGGGCGCTCGATCATGCCCGCGATATCGGACTGGCGCACCATAAAGCCCACCACGCGCGTACCGCCCGGGGTAAAGACCGGAAAGTGAATCTTGCCGAGCTTTTTAGGGCTGCGCGGCGTGCCGTCTTTTTTGGTGCGCTTATCCTCGGTAGGCTTGCGATAGATCTTGGCGCCGACAAAATCCCCGGCGCGCATTATGCCTCTGTCGAAGGCTCCGCGGCCTCGGCGTCGGCCTCGACGGCGTTCTCGACCACGACATCGGCGGCGGGCGTCACGTTACCGCCCGAGATGGCGTCGTTGAGCTGCTCGCGCAGCTGGTCCATGCGCTCGCGGGCAAGGTCAACCTTGGCACGCAGGTCATCGGTCTTGGCGTCGACCATCGGGCCAAAATCGTTGACCGCAGCGCGGGCCTCCTCGGCACCGTGCTCGTAGGTGTCGCGCATGTTATCCCAGGCGTCGTTGGCGATATCGGCAGCCATGGCGCGGGTCTCGGCGCCCGAGCGCGGAGCCAGGGCAACGCCGATGATGGCGCCGGCGGCGGCACCGAAGAGCGCACCCGAGATAAAGTTGAAAGTCTTACCCATGTTCATTCCTCTCCTGCGGGCACCTCGGCGCCCACCGTTTGAATGCTGTCCATTATACCCGCAGCACAGCGCTTGCCGTCTTGCTCATCTGCGTACGGTAAAGGCGCAGGTACATGATGGTGATAAGCGGGTGAGCCTACTCCTGCGGCATGGCAGGCATGGCCACTGTAGCGCCCGGGTCCTCGCCGGCGCCGTCAACGAGCGGCAGCGCTCCCTCGCGCGCGGGGGCCACCGGAGCCGTCGCCGCGCCACCGTAGACGGCAGCGGGGGCCTCGTGGCTCTCAGCGGTCGCGCCCTCGGTATCGATTGCCTCCTGCGGCTCGTCGTCAAAGCTCGGGACGCCCTGGGGCTCCGCGGGCTCGGCCTCGACGGTCTCCTCGGCAGGGGCATCGTTGACAGACTCGGCGGCAGCCTCGGCAGGCGCCTCGCCCTCGGTCGTGTCCCCGGCCTCGCCTTCGGCGTTCGCGGCGGCGACGGCCTCGTGCGGGTCCTTGCCCTCGGCCTCGGCACGCATGCCCAGTACCAGGTTACGCAGGCCCGCGACCGTACCGTCCACATCGGGAGCGGGCTGGTCGGCATGCAGATAGGCCCAATCCATCATAAAGGTCGCCGAAGACAGCGCGCCGATGGCCAGTGCGTCGTCGGGACACGAAAGCTCGACCTCAAAGACACGCTCATCGTGCTCACTCACGCGAGTGCGGCCGCACGAAATGCTGCCAGCGAGACCGGTCTCGTTCATGAGCTCGACCGTCACGTGCTCCAGCAGATGGCAAAGCTCTGTCTGGCCCATGCAGTCCTGGAACTCGCGACCGGAATCGCCCAGGCACAGATGCTTGGCGATCGCGGGCACCAGGTAGTACACGCGCGCCGTGGCCCCGATGTCCTCCGAGGTCATGAGCGGCATGCCGGGGTTCACCAGCACATGCGCGCAGATCTTGTCCTCGCTGACGGTGACCTTAAGGATGTTGAACAGGCCTGCCATAACTCTCCCCTACTCTTCCTTGCCCTACTCGTCGCCGTCGTGCGGGTCCGCAGAGCCCGCGCCCGACGCCGCCGGCTTATCTGCCGAGGACTCGGAATCTTTCTTATCGGTTTCGGCCGGAGCGATCACGCGAATGAGCGAGATGCGCTGGCCACGCATCGACTGTACCTTGAACTTGTACCCCGCGACCTCAAACACCTCTCCGATGTCGGGCACCGAGTCGCAAAGCTCCAAAATCCAGCCGGCGATGGTCTCATAATCATCGCTTTCCTCGAGCGGCCAACCAAGGTCAATCGCGTCATCGCACGAAAAACGCCCATCGACAAGCCACTCGCGGCGCGAAAGGCGCGTGAGGTACTTGTTGTCGGGGTCAAACTCGTCCTCGATCTCGCCCACGATCTCCTCGACGATGTCCTCGATGGTGATGATGCCGGCCGTGCCACCGTACTCGTCCACGACCACTACGATCTGGTCGTGCGAGGTCTGCATCTCGGACAGCAGCGGCAGGATGTCCTTGGTGTCGGGCACAAAGGTGGCGTCGCGCAAAAAGTCGGCGATGGGCTGGTCGCCCTTGCCGTCGAGCGAAGGCTGGATCAGGTCCTTGATGTGCGCGATGCCCACGACGTTGTCGGGATCCTCGTGATAGACGGGGATGCGGCTAAAGCCGGTCTGGCGCATGGCGGACAGCACGTCGGCGACCGTCTCGTCATCCTCGCACATGGTGGTGTCCACGCGCGGCACCATGACCTCGCGGGCAACGGTGTCGCCCAGGTCGAAGATCTCGTGGATCATGCGCTTTTCCTCGTCGAGTAGATCGTCCTGTTCCGAGACCATGTATTTGATCTCTTCCTCCGAGACGTTTTGGCGGTCGTCGGCGCTCTTGATGCGCAGGATACGGGCCAGGCCGTCGGAGCAGGCACCGGTCAGCCACACGAGCGGGCGGGCGATCTTTTGGAACACGGAGAGCGGTCCCACGACCTGCTTGGATACGCCTTCGGCATTAGCCAGGCCGATGCGCTTGGGCACGAGCTCGCCGATCACGATTGACACAAAAGCGACGGCGACGGTGATGATGACCGGCGCCAGGCCGCGCGCGATGGCGGAAAGCGGCGCGATGCCAAAGCTCATGAGCCACGTGGCAAGCGGGTCGGACAGGCTCGTCGAGGCGACGGCGGACGAGGCAAAGCCCACGAGCGTGATGGCGACCTGGATGGTGGCGAGCAGCTGATCGGAATCGGCGGCCAGCTTAATGGCGCGCTCGGCGCGTTTGTCGCCTTCCTCGGCCTCGTGCTCCAGCACAGCGCGCTTTGCCGTGGTGAGCGCCATCTCGGACATAGAGAAGTAGCCGTTGATGAGGGTCAAAACGAGGGTGGTGATAAGGGAGATGGTTATGTCCATCGGGAGTTTCTCGAACCTCCAAGATTCGGGACGTTAGGGTAAAACGTTGGTGGCGGATACGGCAATTGCGCCGGCACCCAAACGAGGACGCGGGCGCGCAGGCATGGTCGCTAGATTACGAAGAGGATCACCGCCATGAACTGGAAGATGCTGCCGGCGAGCACCCACAGGTGAAACACGCTGTGCAGATAGCGTACGTTTTTGGCGATATAGAACGGCACGCCCGCGGTGTAGCACACGCCGCCGACGGCGAGCAGGGCAAGTGCCACGGGGTTGAGCAGCACCACAAGTTCGGGCAGCTTAAAGACAACGAGCCAGCCCATCAGCAGGTAGACCAAGCCACTTACCCAGTGCGGTTGACGCTCGCGCATAAAGCACTCGAGGGCGATGCCGATAATGGCGATGGCCCATACGGCAAAGAACAGCGCAGGACCGCCGTCGTTTGCGAGCGTGATGAGGCAAAACGGCGTATAGCTGCCGGCTATGAGCAAGTAGATGCAGCTGTGGTCAATGATGCGAAAGACGCGCTTGGCGCGCGCGGGCTGAATCGCGTGGTAGAGCGTAGAGGCCAGATATTCGAGAATAATGCTGACACCATAGACAATCGCCGCGGCCATGTGTGCCGGGCCCCCGCCGCGCAGGGCAGCGAATACGATCAGGAGCACCAGGCCCGCGATACCCAGCAGGCAGCCGACACCATGGGTGACGGAGTTCATGATCTCCTCGCCCACCGTGTAGTGTGGAACGGCCGCGGTCTTGGGTCGCGGCTTAGAACTGTCGCTCGAATCGGACATGCCGGTTACATCCTCCAACGTAAAGAGTTCTCAACACTATATCAAAGCGTCTAGGTACGTGCGAAATTTGCACCATACGCGACCCTTTGTTTACCCATTCTTTGCCTGTTGACGCATCAACGGCGAACGTCCATAATGCGCTTGCATTAAATGTTGATGTATTAACATCTTATAGGAGAATACCGTATGGCTCAAAACGCACGTTCCCATCGAAAGCTCAAGATAGCCGGCATCGTTGCGCTGGTGGTTGTCGTTGCGCTGCTCGGATTTGCCGGCAACTTTCTGTTTGACTTCGCGCTGAATCCCCAAGCGCCGTACACCATGAAGATGATGCAGGATAGCAAGAACGACAAAGAAGGCGAGCAGCCGGATGCCGAGGAAACCGAGGCGCGGGCGTGGTTTAAAGAGAATCGCGAGAGCAGCAGCCTTACCGCAGATGACGGAACCGAGCTCGCCGCTTGGTATTTTGCCGCCTCGGAGAACACCCACGATTATGCCGTCTGCCTGCATGGATATACCAACGAGCCCATCGGCATGGCCCGATACGCCAAGCGCTTCCACGACCGCGGCATGAACGTGCTCGCGCCTGCCGCCCGCGCCCACGAGCGCTCCGGCGGCGACTATATCGGCATGGGCTGGCCCGAGCGGCTCGATGTCGTCGCATGGATTGGGCGGATCGTTCAGGCTGACCCCGAGGCGCGCATCCTGGTCTTTGGCGAGTCGATGGGTGCAGCAACTGCCATGAACGTCGCGGGGGAATCTCTGCCCGCAAACGTAAAATGCATTATCGAGGACTGTGGTTATACGAGTGTTTGGGACGAGTTTTCTCTGCAGCTCAAGGACGTGTTCGGCCTGCCCAGCTTTCCCTTGCTCGATGTAGCAAACTTGGTGTGCAACGTGCGCGCGGGCTACGACTTTCATAAGGCGAGCAGTGTGGAGCAACTCAAACACGCGACGGTTCCCATGCTGTTTATCCACGGCGACCAGGACACCTTTGTGCCGTACAGTATGCTCGACCAAAACTACGACGCGTGCGCCAGCAAGGTCAAGCAAAAGCTCACCATCCATGGCGCCACCCACGCCAAGAGTGCGCAAGTTGACCCCGAGCTCTACTGGAACACGGTCGACGACTTCCTCGACGAGTATTTTTAGGCAAAAAGCAACGTCTGGTGCTTTATCTGACCCCCTATTTTCGGAAGTATGCGACAAAATCTGGAACTGCCGACCAGACCGCAGTTTTACCAACAATTTATCAGGGGTTTTGTTGCCAAAAAATGTCGTGTGCTCGGCGGTCTCGAAATTTGCCGCATACTTCCGGAAAGCCGCCCGCGAGCGCTGTGCTCACGGGCGGCTTTTGCTAACGTTGCGCTACAAAAGCGCTTGATATGTCCAATGGACAGGTGCTACTTGACCTCGATGAGCTCGTACTTGCTCGTGCCCAGGCCGATCTTCTCGGCGTGCGCGATGCAGGTGCGCCAGTCGGTGTCGGGATGCGTGATGCAGAAGGGGTCCTTGGCCTGATCGCCCTCCAGATGCTCGTGGTTGTGCTCCATCTTGGCCGCGCTATCGGTAAGCTCGGTGTTGGGCAGCGGCTCGGATGCCATGACGGCATCGGCACAGGCCTGGTCGATGGCGACCGGGTCGAAGCTCGCGAACATGCCGATGTCGTTGACGATAGGCGTATCGTTTTCGGGATGGCAATCGCAGTTGGGGCTGATGTCCATGGCAAGCGAAATATGGAAGCTCGGACGGCCGTCGACAACGGCCTTCGTATACTCGGCGATCTTGCAGTTGAGCACGTCGGCCGCAGCGTCATGGCCGGGCTTGATGGCGTCCTGGTTGCACACGCCGATGCAGCGGCCGCAGCCCACGCAGCGATCATGGTCGATAGCGGCAACGTGAACCGTACGGGTGTTGCCGTTGGCGAGCTCGCGCTCACGGGTGTCGTCAAACGAGATAGCGCTGTGCGCACAGACCTTTTCGCAGGCACGGCAGCCAATACAGTGCTCGGTCGCGACGTTCGGCTTGCCGGCGGCATGCTGCTCCATCTTGCCGGCGCGGCTGCCGCCGCCCATGCCCAGGTTCTTCATGGCGCCGCCAAAGCCGGCCTGCTCATGGCCTTTAAAGTGCGTGAGGCTGATCACGATATCGGCATCCATGAGTGCCCGACCGATCTTGGCCTCGCGCACGTACTCGCCGCCCTCGACCGGGACGAGTGCCTCGTCGGTACCCTTGAGGCCGTCGGCGATGATGATCTGGCAACCCGTGGCATACGGGGTAAAGCCGTTCTGATAGGCGGTATCGATGTGCTCGAGCGCGTTTTTACGGCTACCGACGTAGAGCGTGTTACAGTCGGTGAGGAAGGGCTTGCCACCCAGCTCCTTCACGACATCCGCGACGGCGCGGGCGTAGTTGGGGCGCAAAAAGCTCAGATTGCCCAGCTCGCCAAAGTGAATCTTGATAGCGACGAACTTGTTCTCGAAGTCGATCTGCTCGATACCGGCGTGACGTATGAGGCGCTTGAGCTTGTCGAGCTGGCTCTCGCGAGCATGCGTGCGCAAGTTGGTGAAGTATACCTTAGCGGGTGCTGCGGGTGCAGTTGCGGTCATAGATCTATCCCCTCGGTCTATATGGCGTTACAGACATAGAGGATGGTACCCGTTAAAGTAGGGTCAAAGTCAAGCGCGAAACCTAGTCGTTGGGGAGGTTCTTAAACGACTACTCTTGGACTTTGAGGGCCTCGGCCAGGCTCACGCGCGTGATAGAACGCGTGTGTAGCAGCGCCACGACCAGGTAGGTCGCAAAGCCAATGCCGACGCATGCAACCATGGACCAAGCGGGCACGTAGATCTCGATATTGCCGTTGTAGGCGAGCAGCATCGAGCGAAAGATGGCCGTGAGCGAGCCGATAATGACCGGCAGACTCAGCACGAGCGACGCCACCACGCACAGCGTGATCGAGCGGATGTACAGATGCGAGATCTCGCTATCGCGATAGCCAAAGACTTTCATGTAGCTGATCGACCGGGCGCTGTGGTCGATCACAGCCTTGGTCAGCAGGTACATAAACAGCAGGAAGATAAACACCGCGAGCCCAACCATCATTCCGATCATTTTGCTCATCATGCCGATAAACTGGTCGCCCACGGCGCGCATGTCGTCGGGCGTGGTGTCGCCGGCAAAGTAACGAGCATCGAGATCGAGCTTCTCGTCGCTCACATAGCCGTTAAAGTAGGCGGCGTCGTTGTCGAACAGCTCGTTAAAGTCGTCGATACTCATATAGATATTCATGTCCGACTTGGAGCCCCAGGCACAGTCCTTGCCCGCGTACTCAAGGGAATAATGCTCGCCCTCGTACTTGTCGCCGAGCGTGACCTTCTGGCCCTTGCTCCAGCCAAACTTATCGAGCAGACCGCCGCCAAAGACGACGCGTCCATCGCCGACGTTGAGGTCTTTCCAATAGCGCGAATCGGATGAAATGCCGTAGACGGAAATCGTCTCCTCGCCATTACCATCGCCGCGGTCGTATTGCAGCTGGTAAACGGCGTATTTCTCGGCCTGCGCGATTGCGCCCGCGCCGTTGTCGGTCGTATTGACCGGGTGGATATCGTCGTTGTCAGTGTCGATCTTAGAGGCCTTGTCGATCAGGTCGATAGCCTCGTCACGGTCGCAGCCGAGGGCATCGGCAAGATCGTCAAGGCGCGCGTAGAGCGCATCTTTCTTGTCCTGGACCTTGGCAAGCGCGTCCTGCGCTGCGGTCAGGCTCTCGGCAGACGGAGATGCGGTCGCAGCATCGGCTGCCGCCTGCGCCGCATCGGCCGCGTCGTCAAGCTCGTCATCGGCATCCTGGGCGGCGGTGAGGAGCGCGCCGTCAACCGACTGCAAGCGCTCGAGTGCTGACCACTGCTCACGCTCCTCGGCAGTGCCCTCGAGCTCCAGTGGCGCCTTGAGCGTGTACTGGCGCTCGGCGACCAGGCTTGTCTCGAGGTTGTCCGCATAGTGCGTCATCGTGGGCAGAATCGCCAGGCCAAAGAGCAGTAGCAGCGACGCAAACGCGATGCCCACGAAGAGCGTGGCGAAGTTGCCCAGGTTGCGCAGGAAGATACGCAGGCGGAAGCGGGAAACAAAGCCCATGCGCTCCGACAGCTGCAGGCCGCGCTTGGTGCCAGACTTGCCGCTCGCCTCGTGGCGAAGAAACTGCAGCGGCGTCTTACCCATTTTGCGAAGCAGACCCACCAGCGTGATGAGGATGAGCGCGGCGGCGGGAACCACGGCGCACTTCACAAAGATCTCCCAGCTCCAGTACACCTGGAAGGGCGGCAGGCTGTACGAGCCGTAATAGAGGCTGCGCATGGGCTCGGTAAAGAACACAACGCCGAGCGCAGTGCCCAAAAGCGCCGCGACCACGCCCACGATGGCGGGAAGCGCGAGGTAGTGCAGCACGATCTCGCGTCGACGATAGCCGCTGGCGAGCAGCGTGCCGATGATGGCGCTCTCCTCCTCGATGGTGGCGTCGGTAAGGACCACAAAGACGAACGCCATGATCACGATGATGATATCGAGCAGCGTCATCCACATCATGGAGTCGCCGTCTACGTCGTCGCGTGCGTAGCCAATGCCCTGGTTGGAATCGGCGTCGATGAGGTCATCCACGCGTGCATCGGCATCGGTCAGCGCCTCGACCATATCCTGCTCCGCATCGATGCGATCCGCGGTGGGGAGGTCGCAATCGGTAAAGATAAAGGAATAGGTGTAGGCAGGCGCGCCACCGGCGTCCTCAAGCGCGGCAAAGCCGGCGTCGGTGACCTCGGCCACGCCGTACGTGATGGTGTTCACCGTAAAGTCCGAATTGTTGAGGAACAGCGCCTGGCTATCGGGCTGGGTCATGATGCCGCAGATGGTGTAGGTGCGACCCTCGAGCTCGACTCTATCGCCCACGGACAGGTTGTTATTGGTGGCAAAGACACGGTCGATGGCCACCTCGTCATCCGTCTTGGGCTCCTTGCCCTCACAGTAGGACGCGATATCGACCTTGGTGCGGTGCGCATAGGTGCGCAGCGTGCGCTTGGTGCTGTCGTCGCCGGCGGTCTTTTTTATGATGGCGTCGATGGAGAAATTCTTGTAGAGCGTGACGCCGCCGACGTCGTCGGCCGCGTCCTCGGCGGCCTTGAGTTGATCGTCGGTAGCCTCGAAGGAGGTGGTCACGCGGCCGTCCTCAATCGTGTACGCATTGCGCATGTCGTCGATAAGGCAACCGATGGAATGCGCCGCGAGCAAAAAGCCCGAGGTGAGAGCGATGCTTCCGCACATAAGCAAAAAGATTCCCAGGTACTTGCCGATATTGCGGCGCAGCTCGCGCGGGAGACGTTTTGCGAGAGGTGTCATGGCGCCGCCTACCAATCGAGTTCGGCGGCCGCGACGGGCGACTCGTTGAGCTCATCCTCGACGATGCGCCCGTCGCGCAGGCGCAGCACGCGATTTGCCATGCGCGCAATGGCGGCATTGTGGGTGACAATGATGATGGTGCAGCCGTAGGTGCGGTTTACATCCTCCATGAGCTGCAAGATTTCCTTGGACGTCTTGTAATCAAGCGCGCCCGTGGGCTCGTCGCACAGCAGCAGACCCGGGTTTTTGACGAGCGCGCGGCCGATGGCACAGCGCTGCTGCTGGCCACCCGAAACCTGGCGCGGAAACTTGTTGCGGTGCTCGTAGAGGCCCAGTGAACGCAGCAGGTCGTCGACATTGAGCGGGTTTTTGGACAGGTGCGCCGTGACCTCGATGTTCTCCTTGATGGTGAGATCGGGCACCAGGTTGTAGAACTGGAAGACAAAGCCCAGCTCACGGCGGCGATACTCGCCCAGGTCGGTAGGCTTAAGCACCGTGAGGTCGCAGCCGTCCACCAGAATAGAGCCGGCATCGGCATCCTCCAGGCCGCCGATCAGGTTAAGAAACGTCGATTTGCCCGAACCCGAAGGCCCCAGCATGACGCAGATCTCGCCACGATTGATGGACGTGTCGATGCCATCGAGTACCGTCAGGCGCGCATCACCGTCGCCGTAGTGCTTTTTGAGATCCTTAACCTGGACGTAGGCTTTCTGCGTTGCCATGGTATCCCCCACTGTTAGCCTCATACTACTTTATGAGCGTAATAGTAAACCTTGGCGAACTATTTTGGAGCGAGGCTTGGGATTTATTTCAGACTGGTCATTGGGGACGCTCTTAAATGACTAGGTGGCTAGACGCGGAATTTGGCGCGTGCGAGGGCGAGGCCTGCGGCGGCGATGGCCGCGGCAAAGAGCACCGTGACGCCCAGGTCGCAGGCGATGTCACCCAGCACGGCGGACGTCAAATCCGAGGCAAGCGCCTTGCCGATCGCGTCGTTCACCCAATATGTCGGCACAAAGTGCGCCACGGTCTGCACGGCCGATCCCATGAGCGACAGCGGCATCCAGGCGCCGCCCAAAAACGTCATGAGCATGCCAAGCAGGTTGCCCACACCGTTGAGCAGCTCCTCGCGCGCGCCCAGACTCGAAAGGGCAAAGCCAACGGCCAGTGGCGTGCATGCCAGGGCAAACGTCGCCGCCAGTGCCAGGCACACACGCCCCACGCCGACCTCGGCGACCGCGCCGGCAAAGCCCACGACGCCCATCATGCTCGACACAAACCAGATGCAGACGGTGAGTACGGCGGCGGCCGCAAACACGGCAAGCGAACGCTGGCGCTCGGAGATTGGGCCGGCATCCATACGACGCACGCGCTCGGGCTCGTTCATGCCCGAGAACACCAGCCCCACCGACACGATGACCGACGAGATAATCGCGTACGCACCAAAGTTGAAGTACGACTCGAGCGTGGCGGCGGCCGTCGAGTCGACCTTGACCCGCTCGATCTCGACCTCGGCACGCTCGGCAGCGGCATGTTCGGCAGCCTTGGCAACGTCACCGTTGGAGGCAGTGGGCTCAAGCGCCGCCGCAGCGCCCGCGAGTGAGATCCAGCGCGAGGCCTCGGCAGACGAAAGCGCCGCCGCCATGGTGCCAGCGCCGTAGGTCACATCGAGCTTGGGCAGGGACTCCCCCGCGCGGGCGGCTGCAACGAGGTCGCCCTCAAACCCCTCCGGGATAAAGAACACGCAGTCGGCACTGCCCTTGGCGCTGTTGCTCTTGGAGAGCGCGTCCGCAAGGTCGTAGGTGTCGTCGCCGATGCCCGTGACCAGCTCAAAGCGCGAACCCAGATGCTTGGTAAGCGCACGCGAAAGATCGCTGTCGTCGCGATCGACCACGATCACGTTGGCATCGTAGGGCTTGTACTCGGTGAGCTGCGACGAGTTCCAGCTCACCGATGCCGCGATAAACACACCCATGAGCGAGATGAACACCGTGTAGATGAGCAGATAGAGCGGGTGTGCGAGCGCCATGCGAAGCGCAGTCTTAAAGGTGCTCATAGCGACTCCTTCCAAAGATCAGCGTGGCGGTGGCAACGAACAGCAGCGCCATCAGGACGAGCGCGCCGGCGCGAACGGCAAAGGGGCCCAGGTCCTCAAAGAAATACAGGCGGTTGAACATGTCGCAGATAAGCTTGACGGGGTTGAGCCAGCACTCGGCCGGACAGGCGCGGGCGACGTCGTCGGCAAGCGCCATCGCCGGCTCGCCGTAGAGGCCGGCGAACAAGGCGCACGTGGTAGCAAAGCCCGTAAGGATGCCAGACTTGGACGCCTTGCCGCCCTTAACGGGAAGCGTGCCCACAAAGAGCCCCAGGCCCGTGGCGGCAAGCGCGGAAGCGGCACCGCCCACCAGACACAGCCCCTCGCGCCCGCCAAAGTCGACGCCCACGACCAGGCGCACGTAGCCGATCGCGATTGCCATCGAGGCAAAGGAGACCAGCCACGAACCGACAAAGATGCCGGCCAGCGACGCTGTCTTGGAAAGGCCGCCCACGCAGCGACGTGCGCCAAGACCAGACAGATTGGGTTGCAAATCGACGACGCTCAAGGCGGCAAACTCGGCAGACATCATCGCGACCAGGCCAAAGAGCGCGTAGTAGTAGATGACCGTGCCGTCGGGCGTGGTGCGTGTCAGGCTCACGCGACGGGTGCCGCCCTCGAGCGACAGGGCGCGCGCAACCGCCTCCGGGTCGGCGAGCGCCGCCGGGTTGTCCTGGGCAATCTGGGACATGAGCTCGGCGTTTTGCGTATACGAGCTTGCCACCGTCTCCAGAATGCTGCGGTCGGTGAGCACCGATGAGGCACGCGAGCTGTCGTAGCTCGATAGCAGCGTGAGCTTGGGTGCGCCTTCGGCGTCAACCGTATAGATGCCCGCGACCTCGCCAGCCTTAAGCGCACGGTTCGCATCGGCTGCGTCGTCGCACTCGTGGATCTCGAGCAGTTGGTCGTCGCCCTCCTCGTCGAGCGACGTCGCCACGTCCTTAAAGGTCGAGGCGTCCCAGGCCTCGTCCGCCACGACGACAACCGGCACCGGGTCGACCGTGCCGCCGGAGCTGAGGTTCGCAAACATAAACATGAACATCGTGGAAAGCGCGATGGGAAAGAGAGCGCCCCAGACCCACGTGCTCGGCCGGCGCAGCAGGGTCTTGACCGTGGTGATGATGGTGTTGAACATGGCTGCCCCCTAGTCGCGCAGCTCGCGGCCGGTGATCTCGAGGAACACGTCGTTGAGGGTCGGCGGCTCGCTCCACACGCGGCCGAGTGCCACGTCAGCAGCGCGCAGCGTGTCAAGGATGTCGACCAGATTGTGCGGACTCGCTTCGCAGGTGCAGACGAGCTCGCCGCCGGACAGCTCGACCGAAAGCACGTGCTCGAGGGCGCGCAGTCGCTCGACCGTAGCGGGCTCGACGGCGCCGACCTCGACGGTCACGCGCTCGCCCATCTGAATCATGCGCTTGAGCTCGTCGTTGGTGCCCTGCGCCAGCACGCGGCCGCCGTCCATGATCATGATGCGGCTGCAGATCTGCTCGATTTCCTCCATGTAATGGCTGGTATACACCACCGTGGCGCCCTCGTCGCGCAGGCGGCAGATGCCCTCCAGGATGGCGTTGCGGCTCTGCGGGTCGACCGCCACCGTGGGCTCGTCAAAAAAGATGAGCTCGGGCTTGTGCGCGATACCGCAGGCGATGTTGAGGCGTCGCGCCAGGCCGCCCGAGAGCTTACCGGGGCGGAACTTGGTAAAGTCGCCCAGCCCGACAAAGTCGATGGCCTCGTCCACGAGCGCGCGGCGGCGCTTGCGGTCGCTGATGTAAAGGCTACAGAAATAGTCGATATTCTCGCGCACCGTGAGCTCGTCAAACACCGCCACCTGCTGTGGCACCACGCCGATGCGGCGCTTGAGGTCATAGCGGGCGGGCGTCATGGGCTCGCCGAACAGCTCGATGGTGCCTTTGTCGTAGGCAAGCAGCTGCAGAATACAGTTGATGGACGTGGTCTTGCCCGAGCCGTTGGGGCCCAGCAGGCCAAAGATCTCGCCGGGGGCGATGCTCAGGTTAAAGTGGTCGAGCGCGATAAGATCGTCGTAGCGCTTGACGAGGTTTTCGACGTGGACGATGTCTGTCATGAGGCGCCCCTTCTGTTGATTGCGGCCCGGTACGATTGCATCATCGCAGGAGCCGCCGGCGCGCACCAGTGAGCTTTGTCACGAGTGCGAGGGGGCGGAGGCGAAACCCCCGCTCGCGCGAGCAATCGACGCCGCTTTGCCGCGCGGGAAGAATGTCACGGTTGCCCCGGGCGGCGCCTCCCCCGCGCGCAGCATCGCGTACAATACCCGTATGAACAGGCTTTTCGACAAATCGATTGTAGTAGCGTGCTGTATCGCAGCCGCTCTGGGCCTTGCTGTGGACGCTCGCCTGGTCGCGGCGTTTTGCCTTGGCGTTATTGCCACCTCGCTGGCCGAGGTCGCACAGGGGGAACGCACACGCCGTGTAAGCAAGGCCGCGAGTTACGCTTACATCATCGCGGCCGTCTTTGCGCCGCCGTTTGTGCCGTTTGCGCCTCTCGCCCTCTATGACATTGCGCGGCGCGTGCGCCGTGAACACGTTTGGGTCGCGTTGGGCATTGGCGTCGCCTTTGTCTTCGCACTCGTCGCGGACCTACGCGCCGACGCGTTCACCGCCCGAACGCTTCTACTGACCGCCATCCTTTCAGTTGCCGCCACCTTGTTATCGCTACGTACCGCCCAGTTGGAGCGCGAGCAGCAGCGCATGCGCCGCATCCGCGACGAGCTGCAGGAACGAGCTCTCGCGCTCGAAGCGCGCAACCGCGACCTTGCCGATCGCCAGGACTACGAAGTCGAGCTCGCGACACTCGCCGAACGCGCCCGTATCGCGCGCGAGATCCACGATAACGTCGGCCACCAGCTCACGCGCGCCTCGCTGCAGACCGAGGCCCTGCGCGTCGTGCACGCCGACGAGCCCAGAGTTGCCGCCGATTTCGCCGACGTCAAACGCACGGTTGACGAGGCACTCCAGCTTGTGCGCACCAGCGTCCACGCGCTCAACGACAACGCCGTCGACCTTTCCGTGCAGCTCGAACGCATTGTCGAAGGCGCGCGCTCGGACGGCGGTCCGCAGATTGAGCTTGAAGTTATGGCCGAGCATGCACCCGCAAACGTCGCCAACTGCTTTGCGGCGGTCCTGCGCGAGGCGCTCTCCAACACCATGCGCCACGCTTGCGCCCATGCTGTCACTGTACGATGCATGGAGCATCCGTCGTTTTACCAGCTCATCGTTACCGACGATGGCGCGGGCGGGGTTCAAGCAAGCGGCCGCAACGTCACAGAAGGCATGGGGCTCGGCTCCATGCGCGAGCGCATCGAGGCGCTTGGCGGCACCTTTACCGCCGGCCCGCGCGCCGGCGCCGGCGGCTGGCGTGTGTTTGTCACCGTTCCCAAACCGCAAGGAGATGAGGGCCGATGAGGCTCATCGTTGTCGACGACGACCGCTTGGTGGTCGATTCGCTCAAGATTATCCTGGGCGCCCAGCCGCAGATCGAAGTGATGGGCACCGGCGCCAACGGCGACGATGCGATGGCGCTCTACGCCGAGCACGCGCCCGATATCGCGCTGCTCGACATCCAGATGCCGGGGCGTGACGGACTTTCGGCGGCACGCGAGATCCTTGAGCGCGACCCCGCGGCACGCGTCGTGTTTCTGACGACATTCTCGGATGACGAGTACATTGTATCGGCGCTCAAACTGGGCGCCCGCGGCTACCTGATCAAAACCGATGTCGCCGCCATTCCGCCGGCGTTGACGCAGGTCATGGACGGCAAACGTGTGCTCGAGGGTAAGGCGATCGAGGACATCAACTTTGATGGGGCGGGTGCCGCGGCGGGCATGCCCCGCCGGCCCGCCGCCTTTGCCAGCCTGACCGACCGTGAGTTCGAAGTCGCCGAGCTCATCGCCCGCGGCCTCGACAACAAGGAGATCGCCGCCACCGCCTATATGGGCGAAGGCACCGTGCGCAACCACATCAGCTCGATTCTGGCAAAAATGGGTCTGCGCAACCGCACACAGATCGCCATCGCCTACCTGCGAGGGTAATTACCCAGCGGCCGACCGCCCAGGCATAGCAAAATGGCTGCCACCGATTTAATACCATTTCAAAACTATGCCGGATTACTACGATGAATCGCCCACCTTCGACCACGGCAAATTGCGCGCTTGCAAAACCGCAGGTAGAACGCTTGTGATATTTAGAAAAATGCAATCATGATCGGGAATGTCGAATTCATCGTAGTAAACCGGCATAGTTTTGTTCGTAGCGGCCCAACCGCGAGTTCACGCGCGGGGCCGGTGGGGCAATTTCGCCCCACCGCCCCCTATTCCAGCTCTATTCCAGCGCTACTCCGGCTTGGTTTCTACCGTGGGAGTCTTATCCGCTGCGACTGGAGTGCGGGCGGTGTCCATAGTCAGGCAGTGCTTGGGGCAGCTCTCGATGCACTCACCGCACACCACGCAGGCATATGGGTCAATCGACCACGTTCCGCCCTTGCGATCGACCGCAAGCGCGCCCGCCGGGCAGCGACGCGCGCACATGCCGCAGCAGATGCACACATCCATGTCGTTGACGATATGCCCGCGCAAGCGTTCGGGCGCCGCCAGCTTCTCCTGCGGATAGCACACCGTGACCGGCTGCTTGACCATAGAACCCAAGGCCGTCTTGGCAAATGTCAGCAAACTCATGCCGTACCTACCTTTCCGTGCAGCTAATGCAGGGGTCGATGGTCAGGATAATCATGGGCACGTTGGCAAGGAGCACGCCCTGCAGCGCATGTGTCAGACCCGCCAGGTTCTGCGACGTCGGCGTGCGCACACGGAAACGGTCCAAGTTCTTGGTGCCGTTGCCGCGCACATAGTAATACGCCTCGCCGCGCGGCTGCTCAATCACAACCTCGCCGCGCGCGCCGTCGGCCGGCGTAAGCTTGGTGCGCCCGCCGATACCGTCGTGCGGAATCTTGCCCACAAGCTCCTTAATGATGTCCATAGCCTGCGTGACCTCGGCGCAACGCACCTGGCAGCGGGCATAGCAGTCGCCATCGGTAGCGACAATTGGCTCAAACGCAGCCAAATCCGCATAGGCACCGTCGCCAAATATGCGCACGTCATAGTCCACGCCCGAGGCGCGGCCGAACGGGCCGACCATCGACAGATCCAGCGCGTCCTTCTTGCTGATCACGCCCACGCCGTGCAGGCGCTCGCCGCAGCTGTCATCATCCAAAAACGTATGCACCAGGGCCTCGTAGTCGGGGCGCATGGCGTCGAGCGTCTGGACAATGCCTGCCAGCTCGGAGTCCTCGATATCGTGCTTAAGGCCGCCGATCTCGTTAATCGACAGAATCACGCGACCGCCGCACGTGCTCTCAAAGATCTTGAGAATCTGCTCGCGCAGCGTCCACAAACGGTAGAACAGCGCCTCGAAGCCAAAGGCATCGGCGAGCAGGCCCAGCCACAGCAGATGCGAGTGAACGCGCGAAAGCTCGTGCAAAATGGTGCGGATATACTGCACGCGGCCGGGCACCTCGATGTCGAGCATGCGCTCGCAGGCGCTGGCATAGCCGCAACTGTGGCCCACGGCGCAGATGCCGCAGATGCGCTCGGCGATGTAGCCAAACTGATGCATATCGCGCTTTTCGGTGAGCTTCTCGAGTCCGCGGTGCACAAAGCCAATCTGCGGAATTGCCTCGATGACGCGGTCGTCCTCGATCACCAGGTCCAGATGAAGCGGCTCGGGCAGCACTGGGTGCTGCGGGCCAAACGGAATAACGGAGCGATGTGCCATGGACCTTACGCCTCCTTTTTCTGCTTATCGCGGGCGGCCTTGGCGGCAAGCGCCGCGCGGACCTTGGCCGCTTTCTCGGGATCCATGGCGGCGAGCTTTGCCTCCATCTCGGCAGCCTTGAGCGCGGCCTTCGCAGCAGCCTCATCGTGCTGAGCATCGGAGCCGGCAGCCGCAGCGAGCTGAGCGACGGCAGCACCCGCAGCATCGCCAGCGCCCACAGCGCCCTTCCCCGCGGCGGCCGCGGTAGCGGCAGCCTTCTCGGCCGCGGCTTTGCGCGCCTTGGCCTCGGCGGCGGCGCGGACCTTCATGGCCTTCTCGCGCGCAGCTTTCACCTCGGGCGTGATCACACTCATGGGCTCGGCGGTCGAGACCTGGTAGAAAAAGCCGTTAAAGTCGACCTGCATGTCGGTAATGGCAAGACCAAACAGGTCGTGCGCCTCGTTCTCAAACGGGAACACCGCCGGATAGTACGAGCTGATGGACGGAATCTCCTGATACTGGTCGATGCCCTCGACTACCAGGTTCTCAATCGCATAGTTTCTGTCCCGCGCGATCTGCTCTTGCGCAGCGCGGACGTTGATAAACGTATAGACCAGGCGATACGTGCCGTCGTCGACGTTGCGCTCGGCGTGCATTTGCACAAAGCGCGCGCCGACGCCCTTGAGCGCCTGGACATGCGACAGGAGCTCGTCGATCCCGACGGTGGTATAGATAGCCTTTTGCATTACTCGGCCTCCTTTGCAGCGGCGGGCGCGGCAGGCGTCCCAGCGGCCGTGTCGCCGCCACCGGCACCGTCAGCCCCGGCCCCCACAGCAGGCACAAACCCGTCCTCGCCCAACTCAACGCCGCCGTCCCAGGTAGCGGCACCGCCCACGGTAAGCGGGTCACCGCCGGCGCGCATCACGGCCTCCTTCTGGTCCAGGATGCCGCACGCCTCCACGATGGCATCGATCACCGTCTCGGGGCGAATGGCGCACCCGGGCGCGTACACGTCCACGGGAATCGCGCGGTCCACGCCGCCGATCACGTTGTAAGCATCGCGGAACACGCCGCCCGAACACGCGCAGATACCGCAGGCCACCACACACTTGGGCTCGAGCATCTGGTTGTAAATCTGGCGCACGACGGGCAGATTCTGAGCGTTGACCGAACCCGTCACCAAAAAGATGTCCGCATGCTTGGGGTTGCCGGTATTGACCACGCCAAAGCGCTCCGCATCGAACAGCGGCGTGAGCGAGGCCAGCACCTCGATATCGCATCCGTTGCAGCTCGAACCGTCGTAATGAATAACCCACGGCGAGCGCGACATTTTATGATCCATAGATGCCGCCTCCTAAATAAACACGTCGACGAGGATGGGCATAAGGTTGAGCAGGCCAAACACCAGCGCCACGCCCCAGCCGAGCTTAAAGCAGCTGCGCCAGGTGCTGCGCGCGAAGGTGTTGTCGATCAGCACCTCGACAAAGTACGTCGCAGCCATCACGACCAGGGCTACGACCCAGCTCACGGGGTTGTCCCAAACAAAGAACATGCCCACCCACATCAAAAACAGCACGGTCTCGCACCAGTGCATAAGGGTCATCTTGGCCAGCGTGCCGCCGCTCATCTCGGTGGCGACGCCCTGGACGATCTCCTGATGCGCGTGATGCGAGTACGAAAGATCGAACGGCGACTTGCGCAGCTTGATGGTGAGCACCGCGAGCAGCGCGAGAAAAATGGGCGCGCTGTACACGATGATGGGGGCCGACTGCCCCGTCACGGCGATGGAATCAAAGCTATCGGTGGCAAGGTACAGGCCCACGCTCATCAGCAAAACGGCGGGCTCGTAACTCATAACCTGCAGCAGCTCGCGGTCGGCGCCGACCTGGGCAAACGGGCTTTGCGTCGAGGCGGACGCCAACACCACAAAGATCGCGGCGAGCGTCACCATAAAAGCGCACAGCAGCGTGTTGGAACCCGACACAAAGATGCCGCCGCCCACCACGGTAAAGATGAGCGCACACGCCATGTAGGTATCGTCCATGGTGTTTACGCTGGCGGGGGCCTTGCGCAGCAGCTTGGCAACGTCGTAGAAGGGCTGCAGCAAGCGCGGGCCCACGCGGCCCTGCATGCGAGCGGACAGCTTGCGGTCAAGGCCGTCAATCAAACCGCCCACAAGCGGCGCCAGCAAGGCAAACGCCACGGTACCAATAAAAATGCCCACGACGCCCGAGCCTTCGAAATACTTGCCGCGCAGCACCGAGGGCGCACTCATGGCAAGCCGCTCGGGCCCAATCCACGCGCAGCACAGCAGCGCAAACAAGATAATGCTGCAGCACACGACGCTACCCGCGGGGCCAATACGCTTCTCGCCAAGGGCGTCCTCCGAGTACCAATTGCGCTTTTCGGCCTTTACCTCGTGTCCCATCGAACCGCGGAAATGGCGATATTTATCGGTTCCCACGCCCGAAAGATATACGTTTACGTGCGGTTTGTCGCTCACGCGGAATGAAGTCAGCAGCACCACGGCGATAAAAGCCACGATAACCACCATCAGATACATGGCATCCTTGCCGATAACGTACGGCACGCGGCCAAACACCATGGCCAAGTAAGGCGACACCAGACCGCTCGAAATAACCGGGAACGCCACACAGCACAGAATCAGCAGCGCGGCGATGGTGTTGAGGGCCATCCATTCGGTCTTATGGACATTGACCTCAACGTTTTGAGCCGTGGGGTCGACGCCCGAAAGCTTGGCAAGCCACTTGCCCCAGAAGTAAAACGTCGCGGCCGAGCCAAAGGCAAGCACCATGATCATGAGCACGTTGCCGGTCTGCGCAAACGCCACCAGGGCGCCCCACTTGGACACGAGCATGCCAAACGGCGCCACAAACATGCCCATGATGCCCAGCATCATCAGGCGCGTCAGGTGCGGCATGCGGCTGAACATGCCGTCCATGTCCTCGATATTGCGGCTGCCGATATGATGCTCGGCCGTGCCCACGCACAGGAACAGCAGCGACTTTGCCACCGTGTGAAACAGAATCAGGAAGATGGCCGCCCATACGGCCTCGGGCGCGCCGACACCCAAGCAGGCACTAATGAGGCCCAAGTTGGAAATGGTGGAGTACGCGAGCACGCGCTTGGCGTTGCTCTGCGAGATGGCCATGAGGGCAGCGAGCAAAAACGTGATGGCACCCACACTCGTGACCATAAAGCCGGTCACGGGATAGATGGCATAGAGCGGGCTCAGCTTGACCATTAGGAACACGCCGGCTTTGACCATGGTGGACGAATGCAGCAGGGCGCTCGTGGGCGTGGGGGCAACCATGGCGCCGAGCAGCCAGGTGTGGAACGGCATCTGCGCAGCCTTGGTAAGGGCGGCGAGCGACAACAGGATGACCGGCATCACCAGCAGCGCGGATTGCGCGGTTCCGGCGCCGGAAAGCTCAATCATGCCCGAGATGGTCAGCGGCATGCCGTTGACGTGCAGGTACATGAGTCCGGCCAAAAACGCGATGCCGCCCAGCATGTTGAGGATGATCTGGATAAAAGCGTTTTTGATGGCCTCGGGCGTGCGCGTGTAGCCAATCATAAGAAACGAGCACACGGTGGTGATTTCCCAGCCGCAGAACAGCCACTCGAGGTTGTCGCTCGTCACGATGACGAACATGGCCGAAAGGAACAGGAACATAAGCGCCAGGAACTGCGGGCGACGGTCGGGCGCGGTCTGCCCGTGCAGTGCGGCCTCGTGCTCGTCATGGGCCTGGAAGTCCTTCATGTAGCCCAGGGCATACACGCAGATAAGGCTGCCGACGATGCCGACGGCGAGGACCATGATCACGCTCATGTAGTCCAGGTAGAGCGGCGTCGCCGTGACGGCTTCGGCCGCGGGCAGCGTCATGGTCGCAAAGGCAACCGAACCCACCAGCTGCACCACGCCGAGCACCGTGGTGAGCGCGTTCCTATATTTGTACGCGTTGTACAGGATGACGGCGCACAGGATGACATCGATGACGGAGCTGATGATCGAGAGCACATGCGAGGTGCCGGGGGCAACCTCAAAGCTCTGCGGACCCGTGCCAAAAAACATAACGGCGACTACAACTGTCACCGCCATAATCATGCCGGAACCTATGAGCCCCACCGCATCGCGGGCGCGGTCACCGCGCGCGAGCAGCATGCCCAGCGCCGGTACCAGCGGAAACAGGGTAAGGAAATACAGTAGCGTCATACCATCACTCCCCCATGCAAAAACGCTGCAATTGTTTAACGTTATAGCTCAATTGAGGAGTGGCGGCGGCAGGTTTTCGGTCAACTGGGGAGTTTTAGGCGTACGGGGTAAGGAGTCTGTCCGCATTGGAGTAGAGGGGTGACGCTCCCTTACCGCAGCGGCAGGCGCGCGGGCCACTGTGCGCGGTTTATTGGCCACGTTGGAAGATGTCCCGATAGGCTCGCGGCAGTCCGAAAAGTTGGCGCGGCAAGAAAAATGCGCCCCTGTGGGCGCACCATCCCGTTCGCTATTCCGCCTTTTTAACGCGCGGCTTGCGACCGCGCGGCTTATCGACCAGCGCGGACTCGCCGCTCTCGCGATACTGGCGGCACCAAGCCTTGACTGAAGACTCGCTGGGAATCCCATACTTGATCATGGTCTCGCGAACCGTCAGGCCGTTTTCCAGACGGTCCTTAACCACGGCGAGCTTTACTTCGTACGAATAGGTGTGATGACGAGCGCCCGCGTTGAGCACGGCATCGGCACCGCCCACGTCATATGCGCGGGCCCACTGACGAGCCGTGGCCTGGGGAATGCCAAGCTTTGCGGCGAGGGCGCGGTGACCAACCCCCTCTTGGAGGATCTCGACGGCGCGCTGCCTAACCTCGGGCGCATGCGTGCGAGTCCTTGTTGCTTCCGACATACCTGCCACTTCTTAGCCTTAACCGTTAATCTGCCTTCTTACGTGCATGTTAGATAGTAGCATTTTTCTGTTTGCACGTAGCAGTTAATTGAAAATCGCAACGGTGGCATCTGGGCATTTGGCATCAATTTACGACATTTCTTTATCGATTATTTACGCTGGTAGCTAGCTCGCAGCCAATCGTCATTCGCCTGCCAACAAAATTGGCATCTCTTTATGTCCTTTGGTATAGAGGATATAGTTATTAACCCCTCCCCTAATAATTTTGAGCGGTCTGCAAGGCAGTAGACGTCCTCACTCCTCATGATTAGCGCGCATTGCCATCCACTGGAGCAAAACAAGAAGGGCGGGACCTGCTGCGCTTGCAGACCCCGCCCCGGTTGACACCCGATGGGACGCAGTCGGGCGAGGTGGATCCGTGCTACCGCCCCGCCCCGCTGCGATGTTAACTACAGCTCGTTGGCCGCGTGATATGCCGTGCGAATGGCGCTCGCGATGTCGGCGGTGCGCTCGCCCGAGCAGTCGCCCACGCAGGTCACGGGCACCGTCACGCCGTCCAGGTCAAACGCGTTGGCCCTGGAACCCACAGCCATCACCACGTAATCGCAAGCGATCTTCACCGGCTCCTCGGCGCCGTCCTCGGTGGTGCGAACGGCCTCCACGCCCTCGTCGGTAATGGCGGTCAGGCGGGTCTTCACGTGCTGCTCCACGTTATGCTCGGCAAAGTCGCTCATAATCAGCGGCAGGATGGTCTCGGACTCGCCCGCGGCAATCTTGTCGAGCATCTCGACAATCGCCACCTCGCAGCCGTGCTGCAGCAGGTACTCGGCAGTCTCGGTGCCCACCAGGCCGCCGCCAATGACGGCGACGCGGCCCGTGAGCTCCACCTTGCCGGCCAGCACGTCCCAGCTCGAGACGACCTTGTCCGAATCGGCACCCGGAACGGGGATGACCACGTCGTGCGCGCCCACGGCCACAATCGCGGCGTCGGCGGCGTTGAGGTCCTCAGCGGTAGCGGCATGGTTGAGCTCAACCTTCACGCCCAGGCCAGGCAGAATCTTCTCGTAGTACTCGACCGAGCGCATGATCTCGTCCTTGCGCGGAGGCGCGGCCGCCAGCACAATCTGGCCGCCCAGATGATCGCTCGCCTCGTAGACGGTCACGTCGTAACCGCGCTTGGCCGCCACGCGCGCGGCCTCCAGGCCGGCAATACCGCCGCCCACCACGGCGATCTTCTTGTCGCCCTCGCCCGGCTTGATGGCGATGGTCGCCTCGTCGCCGTTCTCGGCATTAAGCACGCACGAGATGTACTTGCGGTTTTGAATCGCGTCGACACAGCCCTTATTGCAGTTGAGGCACTCGCGAATGGGCTCGCCCGTGGCGGCCTTCAGCGCAATGTCGGGGTCGCACATGAGCGAGCGGCCATAGGCGACGATGTCGGCAGAGCCATCCTCCAGGATCTTCTCGCCGGCCTCGACCGAGACCACGCGGCCGACGGTTGCCACCGGCACGGAGACCAGGGCCTTGACGCGCTCGGCCACGGGCAGCGTCCAGTTGTAGGGCATGGCGCCCATGGGCGGAATGGTGTCGCCCATGTTGCCGGTGTGATTTGCCTGTGCAACCTGGATCATGTCGATGCCCGCGCTCTCGAGCAGCTTGGCAAACTCGCAGGCCTCGTCGGGCTGCAGGCCGCCCTTACCGCGCGGCGTGCCGTCGGGGTTCTCCATGATCACGGGGAGCTTGTACTCCACCATCAGCTGCGGCGCGGCTTCCTTAATGGCAGCGACGACCTCGAGCGCATAGCGAACGCGGTTCTCGAACGAGCCACCGTACTCGTCGGTGCGCTTGTTGAGGATGGCCGAGCACAGCGAACCCACCAGGCGGTCGCCGTGGACCTCGATGGCGTCGATTCCGGCCTGCTGCGCGCGAGCGGCCGAGGCAGCGATAGCCTCCTTGATCTGGGTGAGCTGCTCTACGCTCGCCTCGTTCACGAAGTGCTGCATGTCGTGGTGCAGCTTGGCATAGGCCTGTTTGCGGATCTCGTTGGACTCGGCCATCTTGGCGGCAAAGGTCTCCTCGTCGCCGGCAGCCTCGGCCTCCTGCGCGGCCTTGGCGGCAGCCATGGAACCCATGACCATGCGGCCGACACCGGGCACGTCGTACTCGGGGTGGAACAGCTGCAGCGCAATCTTGGCGCCGTGCTTGTGGACGGCGTCGGCCAGTGCCTTAAACGTGGGGATCTGGGCGTCGGTCGCCAGCTTGGGCGTGGGGCTCGCGGTCATGACGGGAGCGACGTCGCCGATGACGATGTAGCTCACGCCGCCACGGGCCAGGCGCTCGTAAAAAGCCAGGCTGCGCTCGCCAATGGAGCCGTCACGCTCCTCGTAGCCGGTGGTCAGCGGCGGAAACATAATGCGGTTCTTGAGCTCAAGGGGGCCAACCGTAATGGGCTGGAGCAGCTTGGATGCAGGTGCGGTCATGGACATTCCTCTCTTGTAGACGCGGCGGCGATGGTGCCGCGTAGTTGTCTAGAGGATATGGCATGAGAGCACGGCGGCACAACGAAAATCGGCGAATATCAGGTGACGGCAGGTGGATGGGGCGGGACGGCCCGTCGGTTCGTCTCAATCTGTAACAGTTACTCGGCAAAAACCGGGTCTTACTGTTACAGATCAAGACAAACGGGAGCGGTCCGTCGGAAAATCTCGATCTGTAACACTTACAGACCAAAAACGACCCTAGATGTTACAAATCGAGACGAACAAATTCGGTCCGACCAAACATCTCAATCTGTAACATCTAGGCCCACTTTTGGCCCCTACCTGTTACAGATCGAGACAAACCAAGCCCGCCTGCTAGAAAATCTCAATCTGTAACAACAACTCGACAAAATCCGCCCCTCGTGTTACAGATTGAGACAAACGGAGAACGTCCTGCCGAAACATCTCGATCCGTAACATCTAGCCGCCCAAATCGGGTCCAGATGTTACAAATTGAGATGAACGGATGAGACATAAACAGAACCTGCGATTGCAACCAATTAGCCCACTATACACATACCGGCTGCATCCGAAGTAGTCCCCTTACCCATGTCTCTCGACTACAAAAAAGGAAGCACGCATGTTGACATCCATTCCCATGATGCAACGGACCACGGATCAAGCCCCAGCGAATCAGAAGTCACCGGCTCTACGGACTTTCCCTCGACGAAGAGCATACTGCCATCCCCAATGGGTGTTAGGTCGCGGGTGAGACCGAACGTGTCGCAAAACACCAGCTTCGCCGCCGTGTGACAGCCATCTTCTGAGGGAATTTGCCATAGATCAATTGATTCGACCGGACTGTGTCCGACTATCTGATGGATACCGGGAAGCGGATCCTGGTACAGCTCTGATTGATCCGCCCAAAGCGGACCGGGAATCTCAAATCCACCCCTTCCGGGTCCCGCAGACTCAAGAGCAGCGAAATCGTCTTCACCACCTCGCCCCCACATCGCATTGAGGACCTGGCACACGTCGCACACATCATATGTATCATTGAGTTCCAGATGCCGATCTGCCCACGCACGCGTAACGCCCGCGTGCGTTACCAGACAATTACCCGCTATTGTTGCCACCTGCACGCCCAGTGTGGCGAGGGCATTCGCGACCTCATCGTACAAATCGACATGCGTACCGGGCCCTGGCGCACGACGGAGATACTGCATATCGTGGTTTCCGAGCACGAGGTCAATCTCCATTCCCTGTCTACGCCTCCGTCTGACCCAAGCGACGAGCATGTCGAGGGCATCCAGCGTTGTGAGTCGGTTGCTGTGCCACTCGTCGGTATAGTCGCCACAAAAGACCACGCGCTCAATGTCCATTTGAGAAACTGCCGCGTCAACGCGTCCCAGTATGAGCTCCTCTTTAAGATGCATATCTCCAACAACAAGTGTCTTTTGGTTGGATGTTGCCATAGGCCACGCACTCCCGTCCGCTCGCAGCCGTTAGTAGTTAATGCCCTTCCATCCGCCTATAGTTAGATAGGTGCCCTCCGCAAATACCTCATCGCGAGGCACACCAATTTCTTGCTGGAACTCCTCCTCACTCGAGCGGTAGTAGAGATTGAAGAGATGAAGTGCCACCGCTGGATCTTCAAGACGTCGGAATTGATGAACCAACTCTTCGCCTGGATAGAGGGTCATGCGACCAGCCATTACCGGCTTGCCGTAGGCAAGCCACATTGAATTTAAGCGGATATTTCTGTCAAAAATAGATCCGGCGATCTCGAGCTCATCAATAGCCTGCTGACGTGTATAGAGCTTTCCAGGGCTAATTTTACTCACGACGGTCTCTATATTCTCCTTGGTTGGAAGCCATTTTGTATGCATGCCCATGTCCTTTCGCAACGTTAAGTCAATTATACTCGATGGTAATCCAGTTTTAGACGAGATTTATTTAAGCTATCTATTGATTTATTATCAATTGAATCTTACACTGAAGTAGATTCGATAGTAGACGATATTTTTAAGGAGTGTCTAATGACGTATAAAGACGGAAAGCGCGGTAAGGAGATGCTGCTCGTTCCCATCGGGGGCCGTCCGCAACCGGTTGTGGTGAACAACATCAACAAAACCCTGCGGTGCGAAATGTTTGCATGCGCTTTCGATGAGACGTGGGACGATGACGTCGAGGTCCTCCTGTATGTGAACGATGCGGGAAAATTTGATGGCTCTGCGCCCAATCGAGCCATTCGTTGGGCTAATGGCAAGCTCATCGATATCGTGTTCGGGAACTTTCTCATTGTCGCCATCGACAGAAAAACCGCCAGCACGATCGATATGCCGGCAGAGGTTCAACGCTTCTACCAGCAAAAGTACAGCGGATACGATGTCAACTGGGAGCAGCGGCCCCAATAAACAGCCCGATAAGGGAATGCGGACAGTCCAAAGCACCGTCCGCATTCCCTACCATTCCCGAAAAAAGAGAGGAAAGCCCATGTGCGACTACGATGCAATTCGGAAAATGCTGAGCTATTGGTGCGAACCGGACCCGTGCCTAGAACCGGGCGGCTACGATGATTGGAGGAAGAGAAACGATTTGGACTGTATTATCGCGTCCCGAGATCGCCGTGTCCCCAATGACTTGGTCCTGAACGCCGATCTCATCTTTTCCCTATGGGTCCCGCTTCGAGCCACCCTCAACAGTGCTCCCAACGAGCGATGGGTGTGGTGGCGTGAGTTCGAGTATGGAGTCAAATGTCCTAAGGAGAATCCCAAATACGAGTGTGGCTTGAATAGCGACGCAGTTGCTGCAGGACGGCAGTACGCGACTGATGTGTATGGCGATAAACAACCCAGAGACTTCATGATAAAGCGCCACGCGCCCTTCTTACAGGAGTTCAACGATCATATCGATGAATTTCTACCACGCGACAACGAAGCCACAGCAGCCCTCGAGAGGCTTTTTGAACTCGGCCAGACCAGGGCGAACGTTATGATCCTACTCGACCGATCGTGGAACAGCAAACGCGGGAAAATGTATGACTACATGCCTAGTTTCTTGGACTGGCTATTCGGTAAATATGATCTTGCAAATCATCGTGCCGCCGATGAAAACATCGATATCGCCAAATGGATTGAGAGGGAGAAGCTCCAGCCATTCTTCGAAAATGAGCACATATCCCGAGATTGCATCCGCGATCTCGCGGGTATCGGAAGTCTGAGATGCCCCCATATGAATGAGCTCAAAAACAGCATACCAGCGTACCTGAGCACATGCTCCACAATCCTGGAAAGGCGAGGCCAGCTTCTCGAAGAGGCATCAGTCTAATTTCTAATTGTCTCAATCTGCGACATCTAGGCCCACTTTTGGCCCCTACCTGTTACAGATCGAGACAATAGAAACCATCCCAACAAAACGTCTCGATCTGTAACATCTATCGACCAAAACCGGCCCTAGGCGTTACAGATCGAGACAAACCAAACCCGCCTGCTAGAAAATCTCAATCTGTAACAGCTGCTCGGCAGAATCCGTCCCTCGTGTTACAGATTTAGACAAACGGGACCCAACCCACCGGTATATCTTGATCTGTAACACCTAGCCGCCCAAATCGGGTCTAGATGTTACAGATCGAGATATTGTTTGAGAAGCTGTGGACCACGCCGAAAGACGGTCCCTTGATAACAAAAAAGCTCGCCGGCTAAGCCGACGAGCTGCAAGTTCTTGGTCGCGGGGGCAGGATTTGAACCTACGACCTCCGGGTTATGAGCCCGGCGAGCTACCAGACTGCTCCACCCCGCAATGTCTGGGCGCCTCATGTGCGCAAGAAAGAATATTACGCGGGAGTTCGGTAAACGGCAAGGAAAATCTCGTAGAGCATAATTCCTTCATATCTTGAACGCCCCCGGCGCGAAGAGTCCAGGGCCCGCGACGCCGCTAGACCATCCCGTCAAACGACACCTCATCGTCGGACAAAACGGCAGCGTCAAAACCTTCGGGTCCATCGGCTACGCAGTCCTCAAACACGCGATACCTCTCGGCGCGCTCACGGGCCGCGGCGGCAGCCAGCTCAAAAGCGCGGTCGAGCGACATGCCGCACATAAGCTGGTACTCAAGCTCTACGGTAAAATCGCCGCCCACGTCATTCGCCACATCGCTGGCACGCATGCGCAGCTCATCGCTCCACGGCAGCACGACTTTTCGATCGTCATCCTCGTCCGCAAAGGACACGCCCTTCGCGGCAAGACGCTCGGCCGTCACGTCCTTCACCATGGAGTCAATAAAATCTGCCAGCGAAGACTTCTCGCTGTTGATCAACGCCACCACCGTCTTATCGCCGTCCACGCGAGCCGCGGGCAACTCATTCAGATATTTAGCTGCAGCGATATTCATCGCCGGCAGGTCGTCCACATCGATATTCCGATTTGTAAGCAAGCCGATGAGCCCGCGATCATACGCCTTCGCCGCACCGTAAGAGCCGGGCTCCCACTCGGCAAACTGCCCGAGCATGCCGCTTGTGGCCACAAGTACGCTTTCGGCGTCCCCGCGATAGCCAAACTCCCAGTGATAGGAATCGTGCAGCGGGAACGGCTGGCTCGACAGCGGCCCGCAGTGCATATGCGTCAGGGCAAACGGATCGCCCATGAGACCCACGGCAACCGCACCGGAATCGCCGGCATTGCCATACCAGACGCGCGTGCCGTCCCATACCACCAGGCACATTGTGCAGGCAAACGAGGCGATGTCGGCAGCGGGCTGATCGACGGCCACGTCTGCGACCGCACGGAGAGCGCGCTCAAACACGCCCTTAAGGGCAGAGGCATCACCCGGCACGAGCTCGCCCCGACGATACGCCTCGGCCGCGGCATCGACGGCGGCTTCGCTGGCAAGGTGGGCACCTTCGCTGCTCAAAATCATGGATGGCATACCACCCGCGACGGCGGCAACGATCGCTTGGCGAGGCGCCGCGTCGGCCACCGAGCCTCCGCCGTCCGGGCCACCATCCCCCACCGCGCCGAACGCGCGAGGCGGCTCGACCACCCTCACGCAGCAGTGCTCCCGATTTCCGCACCCCTGCAACTCATGCCTGGCACCTGCTACGCTCGCCTCGTAGTGAATCAACATCTCTACTCCTTATCGTCCACACCGGCTGGGCGCGGCGGGCTCTGGTCCGTCCTGCGCCGCGTCCAGGGCTGTTTCCGCGGGCTTGGACCGCCCGCTTTGTCGCCGACAGTCTGGCAGCAAAACGGGCGTTTCGGTCGCACTCGGTTCAGCTGAACACGGGTCCAAACGCCCACGCAGACGAATCGCGGCGCAGCAGCGCCGACGGCACGTATACAATGGTGCGCGTCCTTTTATGCCAACACTGGGAGTAGACATGCTGCTCGCTATCGATATGGGAAACACGCAGACGGCCATGGGTCTGTTTGACGGAGACGAGCTGGTGCAGTCGTGGCGTATGCCCACCGACCGCTCCTATACCGCCGACGAGATCCACGTGCGCCTGATGGGTTTCTTTAAGATGTACGGCCTTTCGCTCGACGCGGTCGACGCGATCGCCTTTGCCGGCGTGGTGCCGCAGCTCTCGCGCGAGTGGCACGCCGTGGCCGACCGCATCGCCGCGGACGCCATCGTCATTGGGCCGCAGACGGCCGCGGTGACCAAGCTGCGCGCGACGCGTCCCCAGGCCGTAGGCGCCGACCGCGTCGCCAACGCCGTTGCGGCCGAGACTTTCTACGGTGCGCCGGCGATCGTGGTGGACTTTGGCACCGCGACCAATATCGATGTCATCGATGAGGACGGTTATTACATTGGCGGAGCGATCGCGCCGGGCATCCGCATCTCCATGGATGCGCTTGCCGCCCGTGCCGCCAAACTCGCCAGCGTGCCGCTCGAGGCGCCCGAGCACGCCATCGGTCGCGATACCGAGGAGTGCATTAAGGTCGGCGCCGTGATGGGCGCTGCCGCCATGGCCGAGGGTCTGGTCGCGCGCATGAAGCGCGAGCTGGGCCGCGAGGACGCCACGGTTATCGCCACGGGCGGTCTCGCCGGCATCGTCGCCGATTCGACCGACGCCTTCGACGTGGTCGACGGACAACTCACCATCAAGGGCATCTGCGAAATCTACCGCCGCATGCAGGAGATGGGGTAGGACGGGGGCTAAAGTCGAGCACGCCCGATGCCACGGCTCCCGCAAACGTTCGCCAAGCCTGTTCCTCAAAAACGAAAATTTTTCTGTTTTGAGGAACAGGCTTAAGGCGGCTCGGCAGTCATGCGAAAGCCCTCCCCGGCGCAGGCCGAGAAGGGCTTCGTTGTCATCGTTGTCTTTGAGCGCTGGTGCCTCGCGTTACAGCCCGCGAATCCGTACGGCCTCGGGCGGAAACTCCTGCTCGCCGGCATCGGTCTTGATGGTCGCGCGACCCCAGATATCCAGGCCCGCAAACACACCGACCGCAAGCGGCAAACCGTTGGGCGACACCGCCGCAACCTGGCGGCCCAGCAGCGGCACCATGTCGAAGTACTCGCCCAGCACGGGAGCCAACGGGCCGGCAGCGCCCTGCGGCGTGTTGGCAACAACCGCCCAGGCGTCCACGCGGGTCAACACGGCGGTGGCCAATGCCTCGACCAGCGCTTCGTCAGCCACATCCACACAAAGCTCGCTCAACGCCGAACGCTCGATATCCACCGTCACGGCACCGAACATGCCCGCGGCACCGGCGCCGCCGTTGACGGCGACGCGCGCAAACGACGTCTCAAACGTGGGCGCGCCGCACACAATGTCGCTCGGCCATTGAATGCCCACCTTGCCGGCAAGGCCCAGCCCCGGCGTCGACGCCGTGCCCACGAGCGCGTCCATCATACCCATCGCCGCCACAAACGGCAGGCCGTGGAAGGCATGCATATTCACGTCCGGGCGCACGACCAGCGAAAACGTCAACGACGCCTCGCCCGCGCTCCAAGCGCACCAGCCCGCGGACGCACCCTCGCGGCCCGCGTCACGCGCAGCGTCGAGCTCGGTGCCGGCGGCTACAGCGTTCATCTCAATCATCTACATACGCCCCAATTCGCCCACGATATGGCCCACGCGGTCCTCGGGCTCCTTGACCTCGACGCCGTTGTAGCGGAAGAACCGCGCCGGGTCGTGCATCAGGTCCTCGAGCGGCACCAGCACAAAGTCACGTTCGCCGATCAGCGAATGCGGCAGGCGCAGCTTTTTGCCGCCGTGGATCTCACCGTCCATCCACAGCAGGTCCAGGTCGATGGTGCGCGGGCCGTTGACCTTGGCCTTCTTGGAGCGGTCGCGCCCCAGCTCGGCCTCGATCTTCATAAGCTCGTCGAGCAGCACCAGCGGCGCCAGCTCGGTCTTGATCTCGATGACGGCGTTGGCAAACGCGTCCTGGCGCGTCTCGTAGGCCGGCTCGCTCTCGTAGATGCGCGAGCAGTTGGAGACGCAGGTGAGCGGAATCTCGGCGATCATGTCGCGTGCGGCGCGGATGTTATCGCAACGATGCCCCAGATTGGAGCCCACAGCCACAAACGCACGGCGCGGCTGCGGCTTAGCAACAGCCCAGTAACCATTCAGGAACTGCGCAAAGCCCGCGACGTCGTGCACGCGCACGATGTTGGCGCCGGCCTGGATGGCGCCCAGGCACACGCCAAACGTGGCGGCATCGCGCGCGGCGGCCTCGGTCACGCCCGAGACAGCACCCACAAAGCGTTTGCGCGACACGGCGCACATGAGCGGATAGCCCAGCGACGCCATCTTGGCGGTCTCGCGCTGGATGACGATGTCCTCGTTGGCCGTCTTGCCAAAGCCCGGGCCCGGATCGATGCAGATGCGGTCGCGCGACACACCGGCGTGGATGAGCGCGCGGGCCTGATCGGACAGAAAGCCCATGACGCGGCGCATGATGGGCGCCGAATCGGGCAGGGTAAAGCGGCGGAGCTGCGAGGTGGGCACGTAGGCCTCCTCGCGGCGGGCGCTGCGGCGCATCATGGCGGCCAGGTGATCGCTGGGCTCCGGCGCGGGCTCAGGGGTAGCGCCGGCCTCGGCGACAGGGGCGGCCTGCTCGGCGGCCGGTGCCTCCTGCTTCTGCTCGTCCGTGGACTCGGGCGCAGGCTCCGGATCGCCGAACGGCAGCGAGGGCTGCACCACGCCGCCCGGGAGCTTTGCCTCGGGCTTAGGCTCGCCTAGCAGCTTGCCGCGACGGCGGCGCGCCGGCTTCTCGGCCTCGCGCGCAGCCTCGGCGGCCGCTTCGCGCGCCTTCTCGGCAACAAACGCCGCGGCCGAGGTATCGAGCTGCACCGTTGCATGCGCGCGCGTGGGCGCCGCGACCTCGCCGGCGTGCATCACGATGACGCCGCAGGTGCTCGTCGCGACAAACTCGACCATCTTGGGATCGGTGAAGCCCGTCACGTCGTTGACGATCGAGGCGCCGCAGCGCACGGCTGCTTTGGCAACTGCCACGTGGCGCGTGTCGATTGAGACGATGGCGCCCTCTTTGGCCAGCGCGCGCACCACGGGCAGCACGCGGCGAGCCTCCTCGTCGGGGTTGACCGGGGTAAATCCGGGGCGCGTGGACTCGCCGCCCACGTCGATGATGTCGGCGCCAGCGTCGAGCATCGCCAGGCCGTACTCGATAGCGGCATCCGGGTCGAAGTGCTCCCCGCCGTCGCTAAACGAATCGGGCGTCACGTTGAGGACGCCCATGATGCGCGGACGGTCAAAGCTGAGCTCGTACTTTCCGCACCGCCATGTCTTGCTATCGTTCGCCATGAACATCCTCCTAAAATGCCCGCGCCGCCGCGCTCGGGCACAGGCGGCGGGGTCGCTTTGCAATCAGTCTTTCTATTGTATCCGTGCACGCGGGCTAGAACGCAAACGCGGCAGCGATGTCGCAAGAAATCAGCAGGTCGGCATTTGCATCCTGATCGGTGGGAGCAAGATTGCAAATGGCCAGCGTATCGCCGGTAAAGTAGCGCGTAAGGCCCGCCGCCGGATACACCACGAGCGAGGTCCCGCCCACGATGAGGGCATCGGCCGCGGCGATGGCGGCAACAGCGCCGGTCAGCACATGCTCATCGAGCGGCTCCTCGTAGAGCACCACATCGGGCTTAATGCGCCCGCCGCACGCAGGACACACGGGCACGCCCGCGGCGTCCTCGTGCTCGCGCGAGCAAATCCACTCGGCGCTATAGACCGCGCCGCACGACTGGCAAATGTTGCGATGGACCGATCCGTGCAGCTCGAACACGCGCTGCGAGCCTGCCATCTGATGCAGGCCGTCGATATTTTGCGTCACCACGGCATTTAGCTTACCGGCGCGCTCCAGCTCGGCCAACTTGGTGTGGCAGCGGTTGGGCTTAGCGCCAAGCGCGATCATCTTGGTGCGGTAGAAGTCGAAGAACTCGGCCGGATGCGCCTCGTAAAAGCTATGCGAGAGCATAGTCTCGGGCGGGTAGGCAAACTGCTGGTGATACAGGCCGTCCACGCTGCGGAAATCAGGGATGCCGCTCGCCGTGGAAACACCCGCGCCGCCAAAGAAGACCACGCGCTTGTGGGTGCCGAACAGCTCCGCCAGCGCGGCAGAGGCCTGTTTGGAGTCCGTTATCGCCTGCGTCATATGAGTCCTCCGTCCTTGTTGGTCGGGCAGCGTCGGGCAATGTCCCAGCACGCAGCCTTTGGGTCAGCACGCGCGGAGCCCACCACCGCCCCTGTTGCGCTAATCTTAAGCCTGCCAGCCCCGTCGAAAGGACACCATGCCTCAGACTTACACTTTCGCCTCGTGGAACGTCAACGGCCTGCGCGCCGTTCTCAAAAAGGACCCGAGCTTTATCCAGATCGCGCAAGAACTCGACGTCGATATCTTGGCGCTGCAGGAAACCAAGCTGCAGGAGGGCCAGGTCGATATTGACCTGCCCGGCTATCATCAAACCTGGAGCTACGCCGAACGCAAAGGCTATTCGGGCACTGCGGTCTTTAGCCGCCAGGAACCGCTGCGCGTGCTGTACGCCGACGCACTGCTACCCTACGCCGGTGAGGGCGAGGCAGCCGAGCTCGTCGCCCAAGCTGCAACCGAGGGCCGCGTCTGCGCGCTCGAGTTCGACAAGTTTTGGTTTGTGGATGTCTACACGCCTAACGCCCAAAATGAGCTCGCGCGCATTGATGTGCGCATGGCCTGGGATGATGCCTATCGCGGCTTTTTGAGCGCGCTTGAGCGCGAGACCGGCAAACCCGTCGTGACCTGCGGCGACTTTAACGTGGCGCACGAGGAGATCGACCTTAAGAACCCCAAGTCCAACCGCGGCAACGCCGGCTTTTCGGACGAGGAGCGCGGCAAGTTTACCGAGCTGCTCAACGCCGGGTTTACCGATACCTGGCGCGCGGCAAACCCCGACGTCGAGGGCGTCTACAGCTGGTGGAGCTACCGCTTTAATGCTCGCAAGAACAACGCCGGCTGGCGCATCGATTATTTCCTGGTAAGTGATTCAATCGCCGGCAATGTGCGCGACGCCGGCATCCGCGGCGACATCTTCGGCAGCGACCACTGCCCCGTCACCCTCACGCTAGAACTCTAGCCCCAACCGATCCCCTGGGGGACAGAGGAAAACGGATCATTTTCACCTCGCGAGGAATCCACGCGGCCCACCCGCCACGAAACTGGCCCATCTACTACGTTTAAGCCACTACCCTCAACCACAGCGAACAACGCAAAAAGAAAACCGCAGGTAAAAAGCCTGCGGTTTTTCATAAAACGCGGTCATGGTCGGGAGTATCAAGCTAAACGTAGTAGATGGGCCAGTTTCGTGGCAAGCGCCGTCAACTGATTCCTTGGGGACGTCTGGGAACGGAAGAAAACGGATCGATTTGGCTCTCTGAGGACCACGGCGCCCGTCATATCAGCCGGCCATTCCAAAACTATGCCGGATTACGGGGCTAAATCGCGAGCACCCAACCATACGCAGCTTGGGAAAAATAAAACCGCAGGTAGACGGCTCGCCTATTTTCGAAAAATGACGGTATGGTCGGCCTATGCCAATCTGGCCCCGTAAACCGGCATAGTTTTGAAATGGCACCGCAGCAGTATTGGTTCTTGCTCCAGCACAACCTGCCCTACAGTCCGTATTTCACGACAACACGGTTAACGCGGCGGCACCAGGGCTTGTACAGGGCGGCCAAGAACACACAGGTCGCGAGACCGTGCGTGATATCGAACGGCACCGCCGTGACAAGACGCGCCATGGCGCCCGCCCACGTGAGCGGCTGCACAAAGCCGATGATGTCGTAGGCGTTGATTACAACTCCATAGAGCAGGCCCGACGCAAAGCCGTAGGTCAGCAGCGCCGGCATGCGCACGGTGCCATCGGCGCGATCAAAAGCGCCCGCATGCGCCAGCGCGCCGCCAACATAGCCAACCAGGCCCCAGGCATACATCTGCCACGGCGTCCACATGCCCTGCCCAAAAAAGAAATTGCTGGTCAGCGCCGCCAGCGCGCCGACCATGAAGCCGTTGCGTCGGCCCAACGTCGCCCCCGCGATAATAGCGATGGCGCTCACGGGTTTAAAGTCGGGAATGGGGCCAAACAAGATGCGCCCCGCCGCGGCCAACGCCGCCAAAACCAGCGTTGGCATAATCTGGCGCAGGCCAGGTCGCGACGCCTCGTAGCCCGCAAAGAACAGCGCGAGCACCAGCGCCACCACGACAAGCATGGCAAGCGCCGCCTGCTCAACGCCCGCCAGCAACGCCGCAGCCATCACCGCTGGCACCGCCAGCAGCAGCGGGATCTCCAGTTTTGCGAGTAGGCGCGCGACGCGATAATCCGTCATCCCATCACGCCCTATAAAACACGTTGTCGGCAAAGAAGTCGGCCGGCGGCTCCATGCAGGCAATCTCACCGTCAAACATCATGGCAATGTCATCGGCAACCTGCTCGGCAAAATCCAGATCGTGCGTGGCCATGATGACGGTACCGCCAGCCTCCGCATGGTCACGCAAGGCGCGGGCGATGATGCGACGGCTAGCCAAGTCCAAGCCCTTGGTGGGCTCATCGAGCAATAGCAGTTCGGGGCCAATCAGCAGCAGTTTTGCCAATGCAAGCAGTTGACGCTGCCCGCCCGAAAGATCGTACGGGTGGCGCCCATCCAGGCCCGACAGCCCCAGGCTCGCCGCGCGCTCCTGCGCCACAGCCTCGTCATATCCGCAGGTCGAAGCCCATTCCATCAGCTCGTCGCGCACCGTCTCGGCAACCAGCAACGCCTTGGGATTCTGAGGCAGCAGTGCCGCCGAGGCCGCCCCGCGCTCCATATGCCCACGCTGCAACTTGACCGTCTTGGCTAGCACCGAAAGCATTGTCGACTTGCCGCAGCCGTTGCCGCCAACAACCGCATGCACTGCGCCAGCCGAGAACGCCGCATCGAGTCCGCGCAGCACCCAGCCGGACGCTCGATCGTATCGAAACCAGCTCCCTGCCAGGGTGGTAGCCGACCCAGCGTGCATTTTTGGGAGTATTCGACATCCACCGGCGCTGCTGAAAACTCCGTTTTTTGCACGCCGCGAGGCGCCCCGCCCTGGTGCCTCGCCAGAAAACAGCTCTTCGCGATGCCCCAAGGAGGCGATATCAGGCACCTCGCACACGCGTCCGCCCTCAATCCGATACGCGCACGTCGCGTATTCGAGCATCGGGCGCGGTTGGTGCGTTGCCACGACAACCGTGCAGCCCAACTCGCGGTTCACGCGGAACAGCGCATGCAGAAAACTCTTCTCGGCAACGGGATCCAGTTGGGACGTGGGCTCGTCAAGCAGAAGCACGCGCGGACGCAGCGCCAGCACGGCCGCCAGCGACAGCAGCTGCTTGCGTCCGCCCGAAAGCGTATCGGTATCGCGGTGGAGCCAATCCTCCAACCCGAAGAAATAGCTGGTCTCGGCCACGCGACGGCGCATCTCGTCGCGCGACATGCCTAAGTTTTCCAGGCCAAACGCCATCTCGTGCCACACGGTTTCGCACACGATCTGGTTCTCTGGGTCCTGAAACACATAGCCCACGCGCTCTGCGGACGCCCGAACGTCCATATCGGCAGCGCTCTCGCCCAGCACGCGCAGCTCGCCAGTGCATTCGCCCGCCGGCGAAATCTCGGGTTTGAGCAGCGAGAGCAGCGTCGACTTACCCGACCCAGTACCACCTACCAGCAGTGCAAACGCACCTTGGGGAACAGACCAGTCGAGCCCGTCGAGCACCGGCGCCTCGGCCCCGGGGTAGGCAAAGTGCAGGCCCCGCACTTCAATCGCCGGCGTATCCGGGGCGCACGCCACGCCCGCCATCATGCTCCCGTCCAACCGAGCCATCAGCCAAACCTCTTCTCGTCAATCGCGTACAGCACGCAGGGCAGCGCCATCCAGGCCGCGTACACAATATAGCCAGGCCACGGCGCCGGCGCCGAAAGCTGCGGGTAAAACGAATACTGCGTCGTCGCGGTCCACGCCACTGCCGCCGTGGCCACGCCGAACAGCGCAAGCCCAACCAGCGCGGCAACATCGCCGCGCCCCAGCCGATACCGCGCGTACGTCGTTCGACGCGTCGCAGCACCCCATCCGCGCGAGCGCATGGCGTCCGCGCGCTCCAGCGAATCCTCCATGCCCCAGCCCATCAACACACTCGATGCGCGCAAACGCGAACGCACGGGGTCGGCCGGCGCGCGGCCAGGCACATCAATCGCATCCTGCACCGCCAGCACCGTACGACCGCGGCGCAAAAACTGCGGGATAAGCCGCATGCACATCGAGATCATGAGCGCGATCACCGGCGCGGCGTTACCCAAAAGCGCAAGCACCTTGTCGTAGCCAAGCATCGATGCCGCCGCCTCAAACCACAGCACGCTCGCCACAAACAGCCCGCCCATGCACAGGCCGTATACCATGCTCTCCAGATACACCGCGCGCATGCCAATACGGAACAGCTCCGTCGAGCCCGAGGCGCTAAACAGCGGATTGAGCACCGCGATGATCAAAATCACCGGCAGCTGCCAGCGAAGCGCCCCCAACGTACGTGCGGCGCCGCGCGTCGCAAACCCGTACGCCAGCCCGCCCGCAAGCGACAGCGCGATCAGCACCGGCTGCATCGAGAACATGGTGAGCCCCAACGTCAGCACCATGTAGAGGGCCGGCACCGCCGGATGCGACATCGAAAATGCCGCGACGGACTCGTTGCCCGATTTCTCTCGCATGATATCCACGGGCACCCCACCCCCTCGCTCAAACGCCAACGCCGCAGCGCCGCCGCCATGCACAACCAGCGCAAATACCACATCGGCGGCAGCGACATCGGCCGTCACGCATCAATCGTTACGCGCTCATCATATGCCTGCGGTATCATATTGCGCCGTGTATCGTTTCCAAACACACGTCTCTATAACGTAACAGGAGATCACATGGACGCAACCGCAATTATCCTCGCCGCCGGCGAGGGCACCCGCATGAAGTCGAACCACTGCAAGGTTTCGCACAAGATCCTGGGTAAGCCCATGGTCCAGTGGATCGTCGACGCCACCATCAAGGCCGGCTGCAGCCGCGTCGTGGTCGTCATCGGCAGCCACGCCGACGAGATGCGCGCCCTTATCGACGGCGCCTACGCCAACAGCGCCACCAAGGTCGAGTGCGTCGAGCAGACCGAGCGCCTGGGCACCGGCCACGCCGTAAAGGTCGCTCTCGAGGCCTGCGGCATCGCCGAAGGTCCGATCGTCGTGCTCAACGGCGACCTGCCGCTCATCACCGCCGACACCGTCGCCAAGTTCGCGCAGACCGTCGCTACCGGCGAGCTCGCCTGCACCGTCATGACCATGACCCCGCCCGACCCCTTCGGCTACGGCCGCATCAAGCTGGGTGCCGACGGCCAGATTGAGCGCATCATCGAGCAGAAGGACTGCACGCCCGAGCAGGCCGCCACGCTGCTCGAGTGCAACGCCGGCTGCTACGCCTTCGACGGCGCGCAGCTCGCCGCCCACATCGACGAGATTGGCAACGACAACGCACAATCCGAGTACTATCTGCCCGACATGCTCGAGATCCTCAAAGGCCACGGCCAGGCAGTCTCCATCTTCCACTGTGACGACTACCGCGACGGCCTGGGCGTCAACAGCCGCATCCAGCTCGCACAGCTTACCGCCATCGCGCGCGACCGCATCAACGAGCATTGGATGGCCGAGGGCGTTACCTTCATCGACCCCACGCAGGCCTGGATCGGCCCCGACGCTACCATCGGCCGCGACACCGTCGTGTGGCCGCAGACGCATCTGATCGGCCACGTCACCGTGGGCGAGGAGTGCCAGCTCGGCCCCAACAGCCGCCTCACCGACACCACCGTCGGCAGCGGCTGCACCATCGACGAGACCATCGCCATCGAAGCCGTCATCGAGAACGGCGTCGACTGCGGCCCGCGCGCCTACCTGCGCCCGGGCACCCACATGCTCGACGGCTCCAAGGCCGGCACGCACGTGGAGATCAAGAAGTCCACGATCGGCGAGGGCTCCAAGGTTCCGCACCTGTCCTACATCGGCGACACCACCATGGGCGCCGGCGTCAACGTGGGCGCGGGCTCCATCACCTGCAACTACGACGGCGTGCACAAGCACAAGACCGTCATCGGCAAGGATGCCTTCATCGGTTCCGACACCATGATGGTCGCGCCCGCCCAGATCGGCGACGGCGCGCTCGTGGCCGCCGGCTCCGTCATCACCGAGCCGGTCCCGGCCGACGCGCTCGGTCTGGGCCGCGCCCGTCAGGTAAATATTGAGGGCTGGGCCGCCGATTATCGCCGCCGTCTGCACGAGGACGACGAGGTATAACGTTTTACCAAGCACAAAAGGAGCTGTTCCCATGGGGACGGCTCCTTTTTCTATGCTGACCTGCGCGACCGGATGAGTGGTCGGTTCGTGTCCGTTGACGGTAAAGACGTTATCAAGACCCGATTAACCCCGCCGCGCGGTTACAATGCAAAAAGGCATCTATATGGCATTCGATGTATAAAGGAGAAGGGTAATGCCGATTAATGATCCCGAGAAGTCGGAGAATATGCGCAAGTCCATCCGCGTGTATTCCGGTTCCTCCAACCGTCCCCTCGCTCAGAAGATCGCTGAGTACCTTGGGGTCGAGCTTTCGGGCCTTACGCTAAAGCAGTTCGCCAATGGTGAGATTTACGCCCGCTACGACGAGACCGTCCGCGGCGCCGACGTCTTCCTGATTCAGTCCGTGGCCGGCGGCAACGTCAACGACATGCTCATGGAGCTGCTCATCGCCACCGACGCTGCCAAGCGCGCATCCGCCCGCTCCATCACCGCCGTCATCACCCACTACGGCTATGCCCGCCAGGACCGCAAGGCCGGCCCGCGCGAGCCCATCACCGCCCGCCTCGTCGCCAACCTGCTCGAGCGCGCCGGCGTCAACCGCATCATCACCCTCGACCTGCACCAGGGCCAGATCCAGGGCTTCTTCGATATCCCGGTTAATCACCTGTCCGCACTGCCGCTGTTTGGCCAGTACTACAACGACATGCACTTCGACACCGACAACCTGGTTGTCGTCTCCCCCGACGTGGGTCGTGCCAAGGCCGCCAAGAAGCTGTCCGACATGCTCGGCTGCGACCTGGCCATCGCCCACAAGGGTCGTCCGCGCCACAACGCCGCCGAGGTCATGGGCATCATCGGTGACATCAAGGGCAAGACCTGCATCATCAACGACGACATGATTGACACCGCTGGCACCCTGTGCGCCAACGTCAAGGAGCTCAAGGCCATGGGCGCCGGCGACATCTACGTGTGCGCCACCCACGGCATCTTCTCGGGCCCGGCTATCGAGCGCCTGAACGATGCCCCCATCGTCGAGTGCGTCGTCACCGATGCCATCCCCGTCGAGGTCGGCGGCAAGATCAAGACTATCTCGGTCGCCGAGGAGTTCGCTCAGGCCATCTCCGCCGTTTACCACGAGGAGCCCGTCTCCACGCTCGTCGGCGGCGACTTCGCGCTGTAGTCGCTCGACCCTCGCATCCCTCCGGAAGCCCCGGACACGCCTGCGGGGTTATCACGCGAACGTCCTCGCCGCTTTGCGGCTGCGGGATGTTCGCTTTGATAACCCCTCCCGGCGTGTCCGGGGCTTCCTGCCGTCTCGGGGCAGCTGTTTTCTGAAATGACTTTGCTGCAACCTTTCCTCGCCTTCGGCGGGCGTGGTAGCCTTTGTCGTTGATTAAACTTTTGTGTAACGGAAGGATAAATATGGCAGCTGCACAGCCGCTTAAGATTCGCATGGTTGCCGGACTTGGCAACCCTGGCGATGAGTATGCCGAGACCCGCCACAACGCTGGCTTCAAAGCAATCGACGAGCTGGCCCGTCAAGCCGGCGTCACGTACTGGAAAAACCAGGCCGGCGCCGAGGTCGCGCTCATCAACATCAACGATCCCGAGGAAGAGGGCGGCAAACGCCAGATCGTGCTGGTCAAGCCGCAGTCGTACATGAATACCTCTGGCGGTCCCATCTCCAAACTCTGCCGCGAGTACAAGATCAAGGCCGAGGAGCTGCTCGTAATCCACGACGAGCTCGATATTCCCGCCGGCGACGTGCGTGTTAAGGTGGGCGGCGGCCATGCCGGCCACAACGGCCTGCGCTCCATCATCGACAAGATGGGCAGCCGCGACTTCAGCCGCATCCGCACCGGCATCGGCAACCCTCCCGGCAAGATGGCCGTCGCCGACTACGTGCTTAAGCAGCTGCGCGCCCGCGAGGCCGAGGATTTCCAGGACACCTGCGCCCGCGCGGCCGACGCCGCCGGTCTGGCGATTGTGCACGGCGTAGTCTATGCCCGCGACCATGTCAACGGCGCCGCCTCCGCCAACGGCAAGCACTAAAACCTACCATTTAGGGACAGATTTATTTTGTCAGGTTTTACCTGCGGAAACGCCCCAGTTGCGGCATCGCAATAAACCGCGCGCCACCATACGCACATAGCACCCCAAAGGGGGCCGGCCTCATCACAACCCGAGGCCGGCCCCCTTTGCCGTTTTACCCGATAAGACTGACCAAAATAAACCTGCCCCTATTTGGTAAGCCGCAGTGGATAAACCCTGCTCCCAACCGCCGAAGACACACGTAAGTGACATGTCCATGAGGGTATAATTTGCACCGTATGTCTGCACAACGCCTGTGCGCGTACGGTTTTATTCGGGCTACCGTCCATTTCCGTGGAGGCACGGTTCGGCGGCCCTAACAAGAGAGGGGTTCTATGTATAAGATCCTGGAGAAGACGCAGTTCTCGGAGAAGGTGTTCAAGTTCCGCATCGAGGCGCCCGCAATCGCCAAGCATGCGCACGCTGGACAGTTCCTCATGGTTCGCGCCAACGAGACGGGCGAGCGCGTCCCGTTTACCCTGGCCGGCTGGAACGGTGACGAGGGCTGGGTCGAGTTCATCTTCATGGTGATCGGCAAGACCACCGAGATGCTTTCCACCTACGAGGCCGGCGAGTCGCTGCGCGACGTCGTGGGCCCGCTGGGCGTTCCCACCGAGATGGCCGAGGGCCCCTGTGCCGTCATTGGCGGCGGCGTCGGCCTGGCAATTGCCTTCCCGGTCGCCAAGCACCTGGTCGAGACCGGTCATGAGGTCCACGCCATCATGGGCGCCCGCACCAAGGACCTCCTGCTCATGGAAGACCAGTTCCGCGAGCTCCTCGACGAGGACCACATCCACATCACCACTGACGACGGCTCCTACGGCGAGCAGGGCGTTGTCACCGCTCCGCTGGAGCGTCTGCTGCAGGACAAGGCCGTGAGCCAGGTCTTCTGCGTCGGCCCCGTTCCGATGATGAAGTTCTCGACCCTCACCGCCCAGAAGTACGACACCCCCATCACCGCGTCGCTCAACCCCATCATGGTTGACGGCACCGGTATGTGCGGCTGCTGCCGCGTCGAGGTGGGCGGCGTGACCAAGTTCGCTTGCGTCGACGGCCCCGACTTCGATGCCACCCTGGTCGACTGGGATGACCTTCGTGCCCGCCAGGCCGCTTACCGTTCCGAAGAGGGCGAGTCCCTCAAGGCCTATGAGGAAAAGAGCTGCGCATGCCACTAGTTAACGGTCGTTTCGTTGCCGATATGAAGTCGCCCCGCACCCCCGATAACGAGGAGCCGGCTGCCGAGCGCGCCTGCGACTTCCGCCCCGTCGACAAGGGCTTCACCGAGGAGATGGCGCTGGCCGAGGCCGAGCGCTGCCTCAACTGCAAGAAGCCGTTCTGTGTTGAGGGCTGCCCCGTCAACATCAACATCCCCCGCTTTATCGAGCAGATCCGCGCGAAGGACTTCGGCGGCGCTCTCGATACCATCCGCGAGGACTCCATGCTTCCCGCCATCTGCGGCCGCGTCTGCCCGCAGGAGAGCCAGTGCGAGGGCAAGTGCATCCGTGGTAAGAAGTCCGAGCCCGTGGCCATCGGCCAGCTCGAGCGCTTCCTGGGTGACCGCCCCGAGCTCGCTTCCACGCCCAAGATGGCCCCCAAGAACGGCAAGAAGGTCGCCGTCGTCGGCTCCGGCCCGTCCGGCATCACCTGCGCTGGCGAGCTCGCCCGTAACGGCTTTGACGTCACCGTCTTCGAGGCATTCTTCACCGGCGGCGGCGTGCTGGTCTACGGCATCCCCGAGTTCCGTCTGCCCAAGGCAGTCGTCAAGCGCGAGATTGACGGCCTGGAGGACATGGGCGTCAAGTTTGAGTACAACTCCGTCGTGGGCAACATGGCCACGGCCGAGGAGCTGTTCGAGCAGGGCTTCGACGCCATCTACGTGGCGACTGGCGCCGGCCTGCCCAAGTTCCTCAACGTCCCCGGCGAGAACCTGCCCAACGTCTTCTTCGCGAACGAGTACCTCACCCGCGTGAACCTGATGAAGGCCAACAAGTTCCCCGAGTACGACACCCCCACCAAGCACGGCAAGAACGTCGTCGTCTTTGGTGGCGGCAACGTGGCTATGGACGCCGTCCGTACCGCCAAGCGCCTGGGCGCCGAGCACGCCATCATCGCCTATCGTCGTACCGAGGATGAGATGCCCTGCCGTCGCGCTGAGCTGCACCATGCCAAGGCCGAGGGCGTCGAGGTTCTACCGCTCGTCTCCCCGCTCGAGTTTGTCGCTGGCGAGGACGGCTCCGTGTGCGCCGTCAAGGTCCAGAAGATGGAGCTCGGCGAGCCCGACGAGTCCGGCCGCCGTCGCCCGGTGCCCATCGAGGGCGCCATCGAGGAGATCCCCTGCGACGTCGCAATCTCGGCTATCGGTACCAACGCCAACCCCTTCGCAAAGAAGATCGGCGGCAAGATGGAGCTCAACAAGTGGGGCTACATCGTCGCCGACGAGGAGACCGGCCAGACCACCGATCCCCGCATCTGGGCCGGCGGCGACATCGTCACCGGTGCCGCTACGGTCATTCTGGCGATGGGCGCCGGCAAGAAGGCCGCCGCTTCCATCACCAAGAGCCTGCTGGGCGAGTAATCACCTGCAGCGCTAGCCACCAAACGGCAAAGTCCCCGTCGAGCACGCGCCCGGCGGGGACTTTTTCTATACCGGCCACCAGACCACCACGATGGGGACAGGCACCTTTGTGGTAGTTTGGGGCCTGGTCGATCGTTTTGTCTCGATCTGTAACAGTTAGGACCTGTTGAGCCTCGTAGTTGTTACAGATCAAGATATTGTGCGAACATCCGCCTGTTCATCTCAATCTGTAACAGTTAGAGACCAAATTCCCCGCTACGTGTTACAGATCAAGACGTTAGGTTAGCGGCCATTCGGTTCATCTAAATCTGTAACATCTAGGGCCGTTTTGGGCAGCCAGGTGTTACAGATTGAGATCTTGATAAAGCCGAGGACGGGCGCTGCCACCAAAACCTAGCGCTTGCGGCGCTTGGTTGCGGCGATGCCGGCCGCGGCAACGGTTGCGCCGGCGATGCCTAGGGCGGTGGCCGTCATCGCGGTGGTGTCGCCTGTGGCGACTAGAGCGGTATCGGACTTCTTGGCCGGCGTGGCTTTCTCAACCGTCTTGGTCGCGGTCGGCTTGGTCGCGGGTTTGGCCTCGGGCTTAGTCTCAGGCTGCGGCGTTGGGTTGGGATCCGGCGTGGGCTGCGGATCGGGAGTAGGCGTAGTCTCAGGCGTAAACGTCAGATTGGTGTTCAGCCACAGGGTGTAAATCCAACCGCTCTCGGGATCAACCTCACTTGCCTCGCCCACCTGATAGCCACACTCAACCCCATTGATCTTCAGCTTGGTATTGGGCGTAAAGTAGAAGCCACGCGCCGGCTTAAAGTACAGGCCGTAACGATAGGTAACACCGGGCTTAAACGCGTCAATATGGTTGGTGATGTGCTGGTCCCAAAACTCGATGGAATTCACCTCACTGCCGTCGCTCCCCGTCCAGAACTCACACTGAAGGACAGAGCTCGAATCCACCGGAGTACCCGCCGTAAAGACCAGCCTGTCGCCCGCCTTGAAGGTGGTCGTGGCGCCGTTGATCTCAATAACGTCGATGGCACGCCATTCGTCGATTGGTTGCTCACACAGCATATTGTCAGCATTGGGCGCAAAGACGCCGTTGACGGTCTTAATGTGGTGTACCCAATGACCGTTGACGTTCATATTGCAGTCATCAGCCACGGTATTGTCGCCCTTGAGCCTCAGCTCAACGGAATACATGTAGAACTTGCCCTCTTCGAAGCGCTCGATCCTCCTCGCGCCCGTCGGATACTTAGCGGGGTCGGAATACCAGAAGGCAACGGGCGTAAGCTCCGCAGGGTCGCTGCCATCCATCTCTTCCCAGCACTCATAGGCGATCTCATACTTGTCGGCATCGGCGGCAGGAATCGTCGCGGTCGCACGCGGCGCCTCGCCGGGCGCATAGTCGGTTTTCACATCGTTGACGTTCAAATTCTCGAGGGCTTCGTTTTCTGACGCAACAAGCGTAATTTCGCTATTGATGGCGTAGCGGAGGTAATAATCGTACCTGGTTTCGTTGAGGATAGTCGAGCTGCCTTCATAGTCAGTTCCGGTATACTCCAGTGCCGCGCCAATATAGAGAGCCTCATTGCGCGTGAGTCGATACGAGCCGCCTGCCGCGCCACCCGTAAAGGTCAGCGTCAGCCTCATGTGATCGCCAACAGGCTCAAAGCGGGCCGTCACATCGGACATAGATGCGTCCTGGACTTCAGCCAGGGTGCCCGAAGCAGCATCGGCCCTGTAGTACTTAACCTCGACGACTTCGCTCGCAAGCGCTTCTGGAATGCCACCCTCAACATCGGGAAAATCATAGGTATACGACTGGCCCTTTTCGAGTGTGACATTGCTCGGAAGCGCGCAGTCCGTGTAGCGGGGAACCACGGTCGTATTGACCCTAACGTCGCTGCCGCCAACAACATCGGTCACACCGCAGGGCATGATGGCGTTGCTCGCCGGCATGGCGGCGTTGTCGTCGCCAGAAGCGTTTTGCCCAGCGAGCGCAGCACCGCTAGACTCATTGGCGGCATCGGCTGGGATTGTCTGCTGAGGCTCAACGGTGGCTTGCGCCGCCGGAGCGGCATCGGTTGCAGGCGCGGTCGAAGCAGCTGGTGCGGTCGTTGCAGCCGTATCCTCCGCAACCGTCGGCGTCACCGGAGCCGCGGCAACCTCATCCGTCCCAGCGGCGGGATCGGCGCATTCCGTCGCCAGCGCCACGCTCGGCAGCAGCAACTGCCCGACCATAAGCGCACACGCGCCGGCGCAAGCTATTTTGGCACCCACACAACGCCAGGTACCATGAACCAGCGAGCAGGTGCACTCACGCTGAGTTTGCTTATCGAAGCGGCTTCCGTACATAACGGCCTCCTTGGTCGAAGGACTACACCACCACAAAGGTGCCTGCCCCCTTTGTGGTGGTCCTGTACCACCAAGGTGCGACCAGCGATTCCATATGCCTAGGTTCGTAGATACGAACCCCTATTGCTACCTGCGGTTTAATCCAATATGACTTCGCCATCGCTACACTCGTCCCAGGGACGCTACAATCGAGGACACGATCATTCGTCCACCCAAAGGACCGTCCTTGAACCTGAGCAGGCCTAAAATCAACGCGCTTCTGGCACTCGTGCTCTTCACCTTCGCCTTCCTTGCCGCCGAGTTTCGCTTCGACGTCAACGTCGGGCTGCTCGCCGGTGCCGAACGCGTTGTAATCGCGCAGGGCTTTATTCTGGGTGCAAGTGTGCTCGGCTTTATCGGGTACGCGCCGCTGCTCGGGCTCGCACAGCGCAAAGGCCACTCACTGGCAGTCGTCAACGCCGCTGTTCCCATCGCCATCCTGGGATTGACCCAGGCCAGTTCCCTACGGCCCCGCTTGCCCTCGAGATTCTGGGCTGCGTGGCATTCTTTGGGCTCGGTCTGCTGGGTGCCGCTGCTCACCACACCTTTTCGTTGACATTCCAGGATGACCCCAAACTCGCCACTGGCGCAGGAGCGGCCTATGCCGCGGGCATCCTGATACAGTTCGCCATCAACCTGCTCAATTGCGGCGGTATCGCAGAGCTCATCATCCTCGGCACAGCGACTATCGCCATCTCCGCCCTCAGCGTCGTTCCCCAAAAGGCTGCCAGGAGCTCCAACCCCGCCATCAATCCCTTTGTTGAGCCCTCTCATGCCCTCGCCAAACAGGCATGCTGGAGCATCGCGCTCGTCATGATTCTTGCCTGCCTGTTCTCGACCCTCGACAACGTGGTCACGCTCTCCAACGCCCACGGCACCATTGCCGTGCAGACCTGGCCGCGCCTCTTTTTGGCGGCAAGCGGCCTTGCCGCCGGTCTTATCTTTGATCTTGCCGAGCGCCGCTACATGGGACTCGTCATGCTCGGCATCGCCGTGCTCTCGACCATTTCCATCCTGACCGTGGAGGCCGGCGCCGATCCCAACCTGGGCCTTGTCGTCTTTTACCTAAGCTCGGGCTTTTTTGTCACGTTCTTTACCGCCACCTTTACACAGCTAGCACCGCGCATGCATGCACCCGCCCTCTGGGCCGGCATGGGACGCACCGCCAACAATATATGCGCATTCACCACGTCGGGCGTCTCGCTTGCGCTTGTGACCTCTGGCAATGTCGCCCTCATCATGATCGGCGCGCTCATTTTGCTCGTCGCCGCCTGCGCGGCATTCGTGACAGCCGGCCTGTTCCGCCTACCCCAAACCGAGCAGGAGTGCGAGCGCGAGCAACTGGCAGAAGAAGCACTCGCCGCCCCCACCATCGAGGAGCAGCGCCAGGCCTTCATCGCCAACCACGGTCTCACCCCGCGCGAAGTCGATGTGCTCATAGCCGTGACCCAGGATGAACGCCCGCTCAAGCAGGTCGCCGAGGAGCTCGGCATCTCGATGCGCATGGTACAGCGCCACCTGAGCTCTATCTACCAAAAGACCGATACGCAGACGCGCGCCGGTCTCGCTAAAGCCTTCCCCTCTGCCTAAAACAAAAACCACCACAAAGGTGCTGTCCCCTTTGTGGTGGTTTTGATCGACTAGCCTTCGAGTTGCGCTACTTTGTAGCGGTAGGCTGCGGCGATGACATCCTTGCAGCCTTCGCGGCCCAGCTTGGCACGGTTGACGACGATGTCTTTGCCGCTCGTCATCTTCCACTTTCCGGCGCTGTAACGCTTGTAGAACGCCTCACGCGCCTTCTGCTGCTGCTTGACCAGCTTGGCGCCCTTCTTTTTGTTAAGTCCGCGCTTCTTGCGCACAATCTCGACGCGGTCCTCAAAGGGAGCGGTCACCAACACGGCAATGTGGTTGGGATTGTTACGCAACAGGTAATCGGACAGGCGGCCTTCGATAATGCAGCTCTCGGTCTCGCCCAGATCCAAAATCACCTGGCTCATCTTTTGGAACAACTTGTCCGAGTACGAACGGGCATCGTAGCGGTCGGGCAGAAACGCCATGTTCTCCACGGCCAGGCGCTCGTCGTAGGCAGCCATCTTGTCGAGCGACTCGCCCGCGCGCAGCGACGCACGCACCAGCAGCTCGTTATCGTACAGCGGAATCCCCAACTCGTCGGCAAGCATGCGACCAATCTCGTGGCCCTCGGCGCCAAAGTCGCGCGCGATGGTAATGACCACAGGACTCTTCTTGTTCTCCAGATCGCTCATCGCGATTCCTTTCTCTATGTGGCAAAGGGGCTGTCCCTTTGCCACATTCTACGCTGCCACCATTCGCCTCTGATATGCGCGAACCAGCAGCGAGATACCAAAGTTGAGCACAAAGTACATCGCAAACACCAGGCCGTAGAGCATAAGCACCTGCGACAGATCGATTGCATGGGCCATCACGACGTTTGCCGTGTACATGAGCTCGGCCACGTTAATGCCCGAAAGATACGAGCTGTCCTTGATGACCGTCGTGCATTGGCTAAACAGCGCCGGAATGATCGTCTTAAACGTCTGCGGCAGAATGATGTAGCGCATGGTGGCAAAAAAGCCGAAGCCCTGGCTCTGCGCTGCCTCAAACTGGCCGCGCGGAATCGAGTTGAGGCCACCGCGCACAATCTCGGCCATAACAGCGCTGGTAAACAACGTAAAGGCGATGGTCGAAATCACAATGTCCAAACCCTGCACCGTAAAGTAGATAAACAGAATCCACAGCAGGTTCGGCGTGCAACGGAACAGCTCGATATAGGCGCTCACCAAAATACGGAACGGGCGGGGCGCATAGCTTTTAACAAGCGCCAGCACCGTGCCAAAGATGAGCGAGAAAAAAATCGACAGCGCCGAGATCTCGATTGTCTTAACAAAGCCGCCCCAAATGTAGAGCAGGTTGGTCGCGTTGAAGATTTCCATGCGCTAGGCCTCCTCTACGTTGTCGAGCCCCAGCTCGGCCAGGCTCACACCGCGCGGACGCTCCTTGGAGCGGCGCTCGAGCCACTGCACCAGCATGGCGAGCGGAAAGCAGATGATGAAGTACATAAGGCAGCAGACGATGTATCCCTGCAGGTAGCCGTACAGACTCACAAAGTTGTCGGAACGATACATAAGGTCGCCGCCGGCTACGAGCGCCAGCACCGACGTGTTCTTGATCAGGTTGAGCGCCTGGTTACATAGCGGCGGCAAAATAATCTTGAACGTCTGGGGCAGCACGATGTACCAGTACGCCTGCGCACGGGTGAAGCCCTGGCTCTGGGCCGCCTCCATCTGACCGCGCGGAACCGCCTCGATACCAGTGCGGATGACCTCCGAGATGTAGGCCGCGTGGTACAGGCCCACGCCCAAAAAGCCCAGCACAAACGGCGCAATGCGCACCGGCTGATCGGCGCCGGTTATGGCCTGCAAAAACTGCGGGCCGGCCATGTACATAAAGAGTACCTGCACGGGCAGCGGAGTGTTCTGGTAAAACTCCACGTACACGCGGCTGATGGCGCGCAGCACCCGCGAACGGGTGGTCGAGAACACGCCCAGCAGCGTGCCCAGCACGAGCGACAGCAGCAGACCGGCAACGACCACCTGTAGCGTCACGCCAAAGCCCTCCCAGAAGGGCCCCATGTTTTGAAATGTCGTCGACCAACGGTCGGCGTCAAATAATCCTTCGAGCATTTGATTCCTTCCTTGGACGATGCGCCTATACAAGACCCCAGGTCTTGACCTCTTGGTCGAGCCAGCCATCGGCCAGGCGATCGCAAATCACCTGATCGACCACAGCCGAAAGGTCGCAGCCCTTCTTGGTCGCCACGCCGTAGCCCTGCTCACCAAACTTGACCTCGGGCTGCAGCAGCTCAACGGTCTCGTTCATGTAACCGGCCAGCGTGGAGCGGTCCATGGCAAAGACGTCGATATTGCCGGCGTCGAGCGAACTCTTGATGATGGGATAGCCGCTAAAGGCCCTAAACTCGGGCTTGCAGCTAAAGCCGTTGTCCTTGATCATCTGCTCGATCAGGCCCTGCGTGGTGGCACCCTGGCTCACGCCGATGACCTTGCCGTCCAAGTCCTCAATCGAGGTAAAGCCCGAACGCTTCTTGACCATGAGTCCCACGTAGTCGGTGCGGTACGGCGTCGAGAAATCCCAGCTCTTCTTGCGCTCGTCGGTGATGGTGTAGGTCGCCGCGACCACGTCGAGTTGGCCGTTATCGATCAGCGGGCCGCGCGTCTTGGGCGTTACGTCGGTAAACTCGACAAGCTCCTGGGCGCGGGCCTCCTTATAGCTCACGCCAAAGACGGCAGCGGCGATCTGATAGCACAAATCGACTTCCATGCCTTCAAAGCGACCCTTGGCGGTGTCGTAATAGCCATAGCCGGGAACGTCCTTCTTAACGCCGGCATTCAGATGGCCACGCGACTTGATGGCCGCAAGCTTGGAGCCCTTGTCGGAGCCCTCGCCGCTGGTGGAGTTGCCGCAACCGGTAAGCGCGGTCCCCGTCAGCGCAAGCATGCTGGCGCCAGCCAGCTGCAAAAAGTGACGGCGCGACACGGCCGCCCTCGTCATATCCGTCATGTCCATCACCGTGCCTAGTGCAGAATCTTGGACAGGAACTCGCGGCAGCGCGGGTTCTCGGGGTTATCGAAGAAGTGCTCGGGTGTGCCCTCCTCCAGGATGCGGCCGTCCTCCATAAAGATGACGCGGTCGGCCACCTGGCGCGCAAAGCCCATCTCGTGCGTCACGCAGATCATGGTGATGTCCTCCTGCGCGAGCTCAATCATAACGTCCAGAACCTCCTGGACCATCTCGGGGTCGAGCGCCGAGGTCGGCTCGTCAAACAGGATGATGGGCTGCTTAGTGCACAGGGCACGGGCGATGGCGATGCGCTGCTGCTGACCGCCCGAGAGATTCTGCGGATACTCGCCGGCCTTATGCGCCATGCCGACGCGCTTGAGCGCGGCGATGGCGATCTCGGTCGCCTCCTCCTTGCTCTTCTTTTGCAGCTTGATGGGCGCGAGCGTCAGGTTGCCCAGCACCGTCATGTTGGGATACAGGTTGAACTGCTGGAACACCATGGAACTATACTTGCGAGCCATCTCCAGGTGATTCTTTTTGGTGAGCGGCGTACCGTCGATGACGACCTCGCCCGATGTGGGCTCCTCCAGATAATCGACGCAACGGATGAGCGTCGACTTACCCGAACCGGAAGGCCCGATCATTACGAGCTTCTCGCCGCGCTTGACGGTGAGATTGATATCTTTGAGCACATGCAGGTCGCCAAAGTACTTGTTGAGATGCTTGATCTCGATCATGTCTGCCATGAATGTCCCTTCCCTGCGTTTACACGAGTTGCATCATTGTACGGAAAGAATCGCGTTTCCGCAGCCCACACTGCACCACCGTTAAGAACCCGCAACCTTTCACCCACTCATTGGGCACTTATTGGCCCACAAAAAAGGGGCGCGACCGTAATGGTCACGCCCCCCTCAACATCAACTATGTGTCGGCCGGCACTTACGCCAATTTCGCTCCGACGATCTTGGCCGCCGCAGGCTTGTCGAAGTTGCCGCCGGTGGCTTTGCCGAGTGCGCCCATGACCTGGCCCATCTGCTTCTTGGACGTGGCACCCAGCTCGGCGATGACCTTCTCGATCAAAGCCTCGAGCTCCTCACCCGAAACCTGCGCGGGCAGCAGGCTCTCCAGAATCTTGACCTGCTCGGTCAGGTTGTCGGTACGGTCCTGGTCGGTACCGGCCTTGATGGACATCTCCAGCGTCTCGCTCGTCTGCTTAATCAGACGCTTGATCATGCTGTTGACGTCTTCCTCGGTCACGTCGCGGCGCTCGTTGACCTCGATATTCTTCACCTCGGCCTTAACCTGACGAATGATGGACAGGCGAACCTTATCCTTGGCCTTCATGGCGGCGATCATTTCCTGCTGCAGCTCTTCGTTGGTCATCTGCAAATCCTCCTCAATAGCGCGGGCGGCACTCGCACGAGCACCGTCCCATGATTACTCAGTCGTCGACGAATCGTCGGTCGAGCTCTTGGTGACGCCCTTCAGGCTGACGTTGTACGGCACGTCCTCGGGCATGGGGTTAACGGTGATGTCGGCGTCCTTCTTGTACTGCTCCAGCCACTCGCTGTACGCAGTGCTCTCTGCCTGCGTCTTCACCACGTTGGAGACGTACTTCTTGATGTCCTTGGGCACCTGCTTAATGTCATCGACCTGGCTATCGACATGGAAGTAGTCAGTGCACTTGATGACATGGTAGCCGTACGTCGACTCGACCACGTCGCTCACATCGCCCTTGTTGAGCCCCTCGAGCGCCGTCTGGTAGCTGTCGACGAAGGTGGTGAGCTTGTCCCAGCCCACATCGCCCTTCTTATCCTTGGAGCCGGTATCGTCGGAGTACTGCTTCACGGCGTCCTCAAAGCTCAGCTCGCCGGAGTTGATCTTTTCCAGACACTCCTGCGCCTTGGCCTTGGCGGCGGCCTTATCCTCGTCGGAAGCGTCGGAATCAACCTTAATCAGAATATTCGACGAGCGACGAGCGTCATTGTAGTTGGACAGGTTCTCGTTGATGTAATCGACAATCTCGCTGTCCTTGGGCTTGCTTGTGGGCGCTACTGCATCCTTAAGCTTCTGCTGTGCCAGGTTCTCCTTGAGCGAGTCCTTGTAGGTGTCCTCGGTATAGCCGTAGGTCTTAAGGGTCTTCTTAAAGGCCTTGGCACCGCCCGCGCTCTTGCACGCGTCCTTCCATGCCTTCTCGACCTCCTCGTCCGACACCGTCACGCCGTTTTCCTTCTGCGCCTGCTGGAGCAGAATCTGCTGCGTGTAGGAATCGATGAGCTGTTTGCGGTACTTCTTGGGCGTCAGGTCGTTGTCGACCAGATACTGCGCCCAGTCCTTGTCCTTGGTGTAACCGTAGGACGTGCGCATGCTCATGATCTGCTTGGTTACGGTGTCCTCGGTGAGGTTGGTGCCGTTGATGGTGGCGGCGACACCGCCGGTAAGCTTGTAGCTCGAGGTATCCTCTGCCTGCGACATGAGACCGGAGCATGCCATGGCCGAGACGGAAAGCAGCATTGCCAGCACGCCGATAACCACCAGGACGATCTTGACGGTCTTAGACACGTACGTCTTGCGCTGCTTCTTACGAGAGCTGGAGGCAGCGCGGGACCGTTGCTCGGGCGACGGCGCGGCCTCGGGGTTCTTTTTCTTGTTTGCCATGTTTGGCCTTTCGCATCACGAATCGAACAAACGCCATTGTGTCACAACGCAGCCCCCGCGGCACACCTGGTGCATGGGGGACAGGTTAATCTGCACCATTTTGGTGCAAAGGGGACAGGTCTGGCAGTTGGCAGTTAGGGACGTTCCTTTTCTGTCGGCGGTTAGGGACGGTCCCCAGTGCCGGCCTTAAAAGTGTCGACGGATGGCGTCGACCATGCCCTGCGGCATGGTTTGGCCGAGTACATCGGCTGCAGCGTCGGCATCCATAAAGATATTCATGAGCGCCTGAAGTGCCTCGACCTGACCGCCCGGCTCGGCAATGCCCAGGTTGATGACGATCTGCGCCGGCACCGGGGCGCCCATGCCCGCCATCGCGTTGAACGTCACAGGTGCGGCGGGCTTTACCACCGCGATATAGGGCTTGGCCACAAATCCCGGATCGGTATGCGGAATGGCGATGTTTGCCGCCGGCATAGCGAGACCCGTGGGATAGGCGTCCTCGCGCGTGCGGACGGCGTTGAGCCAACCCTCGGCAATGTAGCCGCGCGGGGCAAGCTCACCCTCGAGCCGCGCAAACACCTCGCCCGGCGACACGCACTCCCAATCAAAAAACACCAGCTCAGGCGTAAACAATGCTTCGTTATCCGCCATGGGCCCACCTCTCTCACCTTGTCACCTGCGACGTTCTTTAACGACTAGTCACTGAAGAACGTCGCAGGTGACTACCTAAAACAAAGGATGGCCACTTGCGCCTTGGCGCCAATGACCACCCTGACTACTCGGCTAAATTGTACTGTGCGCTACTAGCCACGAGGCGCATCAATTGCGACCTTGCCGCTCTCCAGCACGTGAACGCGACCGTCGGCGAGCATCTGCACGACCTCGGGATACAGCACATGCTCAATCGCGTGGATGTGCTCCTCGAGCGTGTCGACATCCCAACCTTCCTCGACAGCCAGCGCGCGCTGGGCGATGATGGGGCCGTTGTCGTAGATCTCGTTGGCAAAATGTACGGTCACACCGGTCACCTTGACGCCGCGCGCAAAGGCATCGTCGATCGCATGCGCGCCGGTAAAGCTCGGCAGCAGTGCCGGATGTAAGTTGACCACGCGGTTGGGAAACGCCGCCAGCAGCGGCGTATGCACCATGCGCATGTAACCGGCCATGACCACATATTCGCAGCCGCGCTCGAGCAGCTCGTGCGCGATGATCTCGTCGGCGGCAATGGGGTCGGCATAGACATCCTTGGACAGCGTAAGCGTCTGGATACCCGCACGCTCGGCACGCTGCAGACCCTTGGCCGAAGGACGGCTCGACACCACAAGCTCAATTGAGGCATTGAGCTTATCCGCGGCGATCAGGTCGATCAGCGCCTGCAGATTGGTGCCGGAGCCGCTGATAAGCACGCCGATCTTGAGCGGCTCAGCCGTATCGGTACCGGTCGGACGGGTATAGGGCACAAAGTCCAGGCCCTCGGCGGCAGCCATCTGCTCGTTAGCGCTCATCGGAGTACACGACCTTACCGGAACCCTCGACGCACTCGCCCACGCGGAACGGCTTCTCGCCCAGCGCAACCAGAGCCTCGGTCACCGCGGCCTCGTCCTCGGGGGCGACGATCAGGCACAGGCCAACGCCCATGTTGAAGGTCTTGCATGCCTCGTTGGGCGCGAGCTCGGCCTGGCGCGACACGTAGGTGATGACGGGCGGAACGTCCCAACCCATCTCGGCGCCGTTGCGGGTGACCACGGCGTCGACGTCGTCGGCAAGCGCGCGGTTGAGGTTCTCGGTGATGCCGCCGCCGGTGATGTGGGCAATGGCGTGCACCGGAGCGCCGCCGCGAAGCAGCTCAAGAACCGGCTTGACGTAGATGCGCGTGGGGGCCAGCAGGGCGTCGGCCAGCGATGCGCCGCCGAGCTCTTCGAGCGGGCGGCTCAGCTCCTCGGCCTTAGCGGCGGCCTCGGGCGTGCCCGGCTTGATGCCGTCAACGCCGATGACCTTGCGCACGAGCGAGTAGCCGTTGGAGTGCACGCCGGTGGAAGGCAGGCCCAGAATCACGTCGCCGGGGCGGACGTTCGCGGGGTCGAGCATCTTGGGGCGGTCGACGACACCCACGGTAAAGCCGGCGAGGTCGTAGTCGGCAGGCGCCATGACACCGGGGTGCTCGGCCATCTCGCCACCCACGAGCGCGCAGCCCGCGAGCTTGCAGCCATCGGCCACGCCCTTGATGATCTTTGCCATGTGCTCGGCCTCAATGTGGCCGATGGCAACGTAGTCCAGGAAGAACAGCGGCTCGGCGCCCGAAGCCAAAATGTCGTTGACGCACATGGCGACCAGGTCCTGGCCCACCGTCTCGTGACGGTCCATGATCTGGGCGAGCACGAGCTTGGTGCCCACGCCGTCGGTACCGCTGATCAGGATCGGGTCTTCCATATCCTTAAGTGCGGCGGCCGAGAACAGGCCACCAAAGCCACCGATACCGCCGATGACCTCGGGGCGGTTGGTGTCCTTAACCATTTGCTTAATAGCATCGACGGCGCGGCCACCCTCGGCGGTATCGACGCCGGCATCCTCATACGTCACATGCTTGCTGTCGCTCATCTGAGCCTTCCTCTCACACTACCGTCCGCCGCCCGGGCGCCAAACGGTGCTCATAGTTGCGTTCATTTCGGCGCGCATCCTGACAACGCGCGCCGCCCAATCAACAAAACAGCAGGTAAAACCTACCAAAATAACCCTGTCCCTAAATGGCAGGTTTTAGGCCTCGCCGTGCTTCTCTTCCCAGCTGCGGTCATCGTATTTCTCGACCACGGCGTCGTCGTCAAAGTGCAGCGGCTTATCCAGGTTACGGGGCTTAAAGCCCTCCATAAACTTGTCGCGGCCAAAGCTCTCGGGAATCGCCACGGGATAACGGCCGGTAAAGCACGCATCGCAGTAGCCGCCCTTGGGCATGACCTTCAGCAGGCCCTCAACCGAAAGGAAGGCCAGCGAATCGGCGCCGATATACTCGCAGATCTCCTCGACCGTCTTGTTGGCGCTGATGAGCTGCGACTGCACGTCGGTATCGATACCGTAGAAGCACGGCCAGATGACCTCGGGCGAGTTGATGCGGATGTGAATCTCCTTGGCGCCGGCATTGCGCAGCATCTTGACGAGCTGCACCATGGTGGTGCCGCGTACGATGGAGTCGTCGATCACGACAAGGCGCTTGCCCTCGATGTTGTCGCGCAGCGGGTTGAGCTTCATGCGCACGCCCATGGCGCGCAGCTCCTGCGTGGGCTCGATAAACGTACGGCCCACATAGCGATTCTTGATGAGGCCCTCGCCAAAGGGAATGCCGCTCTCGTGCGAATAGCCCTCCGCGGGCGGCAGGCCGGAGTCGGGCACGCCGATGACCAGGTCGGCCTCGACGGGCTCCTCGTGTGCCAACTGACGACCCATGTCGTAGCGGCAGGCGTAGACGCTCTTGCCGTTCATGATGGAGTCGGGGCGGGCAAAGTAGACCTGCTCAAAGATGCAGTTAGCGGACTCTTCGGCTGCGGGCACACCCTGCTCGGACACCAGACCCTCGGCGCTGATGCGCAAAATCTCGCCGGGGCGGACATCACGGACATACTCGGCGCCCACGATATCGAGCGCGCACGTCTCGGAAGCAACGACCCAGCCGCCGGCGCGCGTGACATGGACGGCGGAGTCGACCGTCGCGGCGCCGTCCTGCGACGGCAGCTGCGAAACGGATGCGGCATCGGCCTGGTCCAGGCCCTCGTCCACGAGCTTGCCCAGCACGAGCGGGCGAATGCCGTGCGGATCGCGGAATGCGTAGAGCGCCTGCTCGTTGATGAGCGTCATGGCGTAGCCGCCGCGCACGAGCTCCATGGTCTTGCGAATGCCCTCGCGCAGATGGCCTGTACGCTGAGTAAAGTAGCCGATAAGCTTAGTCGCGACCTCGGAATCCGAATTGGAGAGGAACGGCACGCCCAGCTCAATCAGCTGGCGGCGCAGCTCGTCGGTGTTGACCAGAGTGCCGTTGTGAGCAAGCGCGATAATGACGCTGTTGATGGTAGAGAGATGCGGCTGCGAGGCTTCCCAGCTCTTGGCACCGGCGGTGCCATAGCGCACGTGGCCCACGGCCAGCTGGCCGGAGAGCGTCGACAGGTCGGCGTTGGAGAACACGCGATCGAGCAGTCCCAGGTCTTTGCGAACCATAACCGTGCCGCCATCACCCACGGCGATTCCCGCCGATTCCTGGCCGCGATGCTGCAGCGCGCGCAGACCAAAGTACGTCAGTCGAGCCACATCGCGATCGGGTGCCCACACACCAAAAATGCCGCATTCCTCATGCAGCTGGTCGGAGTCCGGATCATACGTCGACATGGTCTTCACCTGTCCCGCGGCGCGCTCGGCCGCGCGGATGGTTTCTTGAGACATGGCATCCCCTCAGAGCCTCGTTATTTGGCGTTACCTGCCCTATTATACGCACGGCAAGACAAGCACTCCCGCGCATGAACAGCGCTTTTTAAAAGCCCACCGAGCTAATAATCAGTTTTGTTGCCAAACATTTATTTGGCTTCACGACGTGGGTGGCAGTGCCACGCCGACCCTCACTACGCCACGCTTCGCCCGCCGTTAGGACTTACATTGTTGCAATTGGGACGTTCGTCCTGTCTTTTGGCAGGTCGGCGGCGTATCCTTGTGCCTACAGCAAAACGAGAAAGGTTATGTATGGATCGAAACGAACTCGACCCCAGCGTCCCCAGCGCCACGGAGGTCAAGAAGATCCCCCTCATCATTAAGGTATACGCCGTCCTGTGCATCCTGTCCGGCGTGGGCACGCTCCCGTCGGTCGGCGCCTTTATGTGGCAGGTCATCACCGCACTCATCAACGGCAACGCCGCCGCCAAGCTCGGCGACAACACGCTCGTCGCGGTCGGACTAATTGTCGCCGGCATCATGCTCTCGGCTGCCAGTGCCGTCATCTTGATCATCTTTGGCCTGGACCTCATCAAGAACCAGCGCCGCAATGCCGCCCGTCTGTCCTATATCCTTATCGCGTTTACCGTCGTCGAGCTTTTGGTTGACGTGATGCTCCAGGGCATCGGGCCCTTCTTGCTGCGCCCTGCCATCCAGCTCGGCATCCTCGTCGCGCTTTCGGCCACCGTCGACCCCACACTGCGCCAGGAGCGCGAGCTGCAGCGCCGCCTGCAGGAGATGCTCGACCGCGACGCCGCCGCCGAGGGCATGCTCGGGCGCGATGAAACCGGCGAGGGCTACATCAAGCTCAACTACTTCAACCTGTTCTGGGTATTCTTTGTCTGCTGCGTGCTCGGCCTGGTCCTGGAGGATATCTGGCATATGACCGTCAATGATCCGGGTGTCTACCAGGACCGCGCCGGTATGCTGTTTGGCCCCTTCAGCCCCATCTACGGCTTTGGTGCCGTGCTCATGACCATGGTGCTCAACCGCTTCTATAAAAAGAACCCCATCATCATTTTCCTGGTGAGCGCCCTGCTCGGCGCCAGCTTTGAGGTGTTCGTGGGCTGGTTTATGCAGACCGCGTTTGGCGTGGTCTCGTGGAGCTACTCGCACATAACGCTGTTCGGTATGCCCGACCCGCTCGTGGTCCTCACGGGCGGACGCACCTGCACGGGCTTCGCCTGTCTGTGGGGCCTGGGTGGCCTCATCTGGATCAAGCTGCTGCTGCCGAGGCTGCTCAAGCTCATCAACATGATTCCGTGGAAGAGCCGCTACTCGGCTACCGTCATCTTTACCGTCATTATGCTGGTCGACGGCGTCATGACGCTGCAGTCGCTCGACTACTGGTACCAGCGCGTCAACGGCACGGAGCCGGATATTCCCGTCGCGCAGTTCTACGGCAAGTATTTCGATAATGAATACATGGAAAATCGCTTCCAGAGCATGACCATGAGCCCCAAGGACGCCACACGCGTATAGCGCTGGCGCTGCTGCAAGTCGGTTCCAACGGACAAGTAAGCCCGCTGGCAGTTCAATCTAACTGCCAGCGGGCTCTTGCTACAGATGGGCTCGAATCGATCGCAAAGCCCTATGCCTCGCGCTCTACCTCGTTCACGCATTCATTCTTGATGGTGCCGACAAGCGACTGCAGGGCATCGACCACGTGCGGACGAATGTCTCCGCCAATGAGCACGAGCATGATATCGTCGCCCACGGAAAGCTCGCCGCTCGCCAGCCACACGCGCACATAGCCGATGCCGGGCATCGCGCGCGTGGCTTCGATGGCAGACCGCACCTTTTCGGCGTCGTAGTCAAAGACCATGCCGCCCACCTTGTGGCCCGGCGCCACGCCACCGGTCTCAACTCCGCGCACCTCGGCCTTGGGCGTCGCACGCACCACACCGTTATGCGTCAGATACATACCGCACGCAGGCGCCGACGAATCGGCTTTGGCCTCGCGCAGCCAAGCATCAATCGAAGGCATCGTTTTGCCATTCTCGAGCATCATTTCCTCCTTTTACCGTCATCGAGCAGCTCATTTGGGACGGGGCTCTTTTAGCTACTCTTAACAATCTATTCCTCGACCGGCGTGAGCACCATGACGGCGCGCGTATTGCTAAATGACAGTGAGCGACAGGTCACGAGCGTCACGACCTTGGTTGCCGAAGCAGCGCGATCGCCTGCATCACTCGCCACTGCCGAAGCGCCGTCGAGCATCTCGGACAGGTAGTTCTTGAGCCCGTCGTCACCCTCAAAATTAGGCGTGCGCGCCTTGGCATACGTATCCTCGACGACCTTGGTCGCCAGCGGTCGCAGCTTATACGTTGCATCGCGCGTGATGTAATATACGTACTCGATGCTATCGAATGTCGCTTGGTCGGTGGTGTCCGAAATCACGTTGAACATCGACCCGTCATTCATGTGGTGGCCGTAGATCGTGGTCTGCTGGTCAACCATTCCCGGCGCGGTGTCATCGCTATCCAGGAAAATGGCCCCGGACGCATTGGCCGTACCGTCGAACAGCGTGTTGAGGTATTTGGAGTTGTTATTGGTCTGCACCACGGGATAGTTGATGTTGGTTCCCGGCGCGTAAATCCAACCCACAACCTCGGGATTTGTCTGGGCAAGTGCATCGAAGTCGATAATCGGCACGCCGCTGGCGTCCTTATCGCTTACATATTGCTTCTCGATTTTCTGGTACGAATCGCTTGCCTGCTTATAGCCAATCTGAGCATTGATAAAGATGGCAGCGGCGGCAACAATCAGGCCGATGCCGATGATGATGAGCAGAATGGGGATGATGGAGCGGCGTTTCTTGCGCGGCGGCTCGGTGTAGCTGGACGGAGCGCCGCTCAGTTGCCTCGTCGTCCGGGTCCGCTTCTTTGCCGTGCCATATGACGAGGGGCGATACGCAGCCGGCGTATCCTGACGGCGATGGGACGTCGGCGTTACGGGGCGCGGCGCACGAGCCTGTTGAGGAGAGGATGCCCGACCCTGCTGCATGGAGCGGGCCGATCCCGCCTTGGATGGATCGGGGATCTGAGAAGCCGAGAAACGTTTTCCCTGATAGTCGGACATGACTCTCCCTATGATTGCAGCGGAATGGCAAGCCGCTTAGGCGTCGGCCATCTCCTGTTTCATTTTCTCGATAACCTTGCGGTACTCGGGGTCGCAAGCACCCAGAATCTGCGTAGCATAGATGGCGGCGTTCTTGGCGCCGTTGATGGCAACGCAGGCCACGGGCACGCCCGAAGGCATCTGCACCATCGACAGCAGCGAGTCCATACCGCCCAGGTCACTTGTCTTCATAGGCACGCCGATAACCGGCAGCGGCGTAAAGGCAGCCACGACACCACCCAGGTGAGCGGCCTTGCCGGCGGCAGCGATAATTACTTTGATACCGCGATCGGCAGCAGTCGAGGCCCACTCGTGGACCTTCGCCGGCGTGCGGTGTGCGCTCGCAATGACGAGCTCATAGGGCACACCAAGCGCCTCGAGCTCGGCGGTGCAGCCTTCCATAACGCCCAGATCGGACTTAGAGCCCATGATGATCCCGACAACCGGCTTTTGATCTGCCATAAACAAAGACCTCCTGTTGAGAGCGGCGACGCGGCGGATCCGCGACCCTTAACTACTGAGAGTAGTATAGCTGCTCCCGTCCCTGCGGTCTTTGTGGTGGCGGCTGAGCCTTTCCCTCGGGAACTGGGCTTCGCGAAGTTTCCCGAGGGAAAGGCTCAGCCGCCACCCTGCGACCTACCGGGGATTGCCATGACGTACGTTGGCTGAAATATTAACGTGGGCTCCGCCGTTCGAACGAACGGCGGAGCCCACACTCACTTTTTATTCAGCCCTAGTCATCGCGCAAAGCCCCTTCTGCAGCACACGGTGCAGCCGAGTCACCGTAGGCCGGGGCGGGAGGCGGTCCTTTCTCTCGGAAAACTTCGCGAAGCCCAGTTTCCGAGAGAAAGTGTCCGGCTCCCGCCCCGGCCGGACAGCTCGACCTACACCGTGTGCTGCGGCAGGTCCTGCAGGGCGATGACGTCCATGCCCATGTCGTTGGCGCTGCCGTGACCCTGCTGGTCCTCGCGCACCGCCTCGATGGCACTCACATACGTGTTGGCGGCAGACATCGCGGTCACGCAAGTCACGCCGCGGCGCACGGCCTCGGTGCGCAACAGATAACCGTCGCCACGCGAGCCCGGGCCGTACGGTGTGTTGATGATCACCGCGATCTTGCCATCGGCGATGAGGTCACCGATGTTGGGACGCTCGCCGTCGTGCGGGCCGCTGATCTTTTCCACGACCTCACACGTCACGTTGCCTCCGCGCAGCACGCGCGCCGTACCCTCGGTAGAGCAGATGTCAAAGCCCAAGTAGCGCAGGATGCGGGCGACCGAAAGGATATGGCGCTTATCACGGTCGCACACGCTGATGAACACCTTGCCGCAACTCGGGTCGGGCAGCTTGTAGTCAATCGCCAGCTGCGTCTTGGCGTATGCCTCAGGATAGCTCTTGGCGATACCCATGACCTCGCCCGTCGACTTCATCTCGGGCCCCAGAATAACGTCGGCTCCCGGGAAACGGCCCCAGGGCATAACGGCTTCCTTCATGCAGAACCAATCCAGCTGACGCTCGTCGCTCGGCAGGCCAAGACTGGCGATAGAATCGCCCGCCATGATACGCGCCGCGCACTTGGCCAGCGGCACGCCAGTGGCTTTGGAGATGAACGGCACGGTACGGCTGGCGCGCGGGTTGGCCTCGATCACGTAGACGGTCTCGCCCTTGATGGCATACTGCACGTTGACCAAGCCGCGAACTCCCAGCGCCATTGCGATGCGACGCGTGGTCTCGCGGAGCTTCGCCTGCAGGCTCTCGCTAAAGCTGAACGGCGGAATGCAGGTCGCAGAGTCACCGGAGTGAATACCGGCCTCCTCGATATGCTCCAGAATGCCGCCGATGTAGACCTCTTCGCCATCGCACAGGGCGTCGACATCGGACTCGATCGCGCCCTCCAGGAAGCGGTCCAGATACACCGGGTAGTCGGGGCTAATGCGCGCAGCCTCGGCCATGTAATCGCGCAGATGCTCGGCATCGTAGGCGATCATCATGCCGCGACCGCCCAGCACATAGCTCGGACGCACCAGCAGCGGGTAGCCAATGTGCGCGGCAACGGCTTCGGCCTCCTCAAACGAGGTGGCCTGGCCCGCCGGCGGGTACATAATGCCCAGCTTGTCGAGCAGGGCGGCAAAACGCTCGCGGTCCTCGGCAAAATCGATGGCGTCGGTCTTGGTACCCATGATGTTCACGCCGCTCTCCTCGAGCATGCGTGCCAGCTTAAGCGGGGTCTGGCCGCCGAGCGTCACTACGACGCCGTCGGGACGCTCAACGTCGATAACGTCCATGACGTCCTCGTAGGTGAGCGGCTCAAAGTACAGGCGGTCGGACGTGTCGTAGTCGGTCGAGACGGTCTCTGGGTTGCAGTTGACCATGATGGTCTCAAAGCCGCGGGCCGCCAGCGCATAGCTCGCATGCACGCAGCAGTAGTCGAACTCAATACCCTGGCCGATACGGTTGGGACCGGCACCCAGAATCATCGCCTTGGGCTTGCTTGCCGGCGTGGTCTCGTCGGGGGCAACGCACTTCTTGGCGATCGGGCTCGTGCGGTAAATGTTCTCGTAGGTCTTATAGTGGTATTCCGTGGCACTCGAGAACTCGGCGGCGCAGGTGTCGACCGTCTTCATGCTGGGAACCACGCCCAGACCCTTACGGTAAGCGCGAACAAAACGCTCATCCGAGCCGGTCAGCGCGGCAATCTCGGCATCGCTCGTGCCATACTGCTTGAGCAGGCGCATCGCGTCGGCGTCAATGTCCTCCACGCGCAGGCCGCGAACGCTCTCCTGGACCTGCACCATATCGTTGATGCGGTTGAGATACCACGGATCGATACCGCAGATGGCGTGGATGCGCGCAACATCCCAGCCGCGGCGCAGGGCCTCGACCACAAAGAAGATGCGGTGCTCAGTCGGGGTGCCCACGGCCTGGGCGAGTTCATCGTCGCTCAGCTTATCGGCGCCCTCCTTGCCACCGGCGCAAATACCCTGGTGCCCGTCCTCCAGCGAGCGCATGACCTTGCCAAAGGCTTCCTCAAAGGTGCGGCCGATCGCCATGATCTCGCCCACGGCCTTCATGCGCGTGGTGAGCGTGGGGTCGGTGCCCTTGAATTTCTCAAAGGCAAAGCGCGGCACCTTGACCACGCAGTAGTCGATCGTGGGCTCAAAGCAGGCGGGCGTGGCCTTGGTGATGTCGTTGACGATCTCGTCGAGCGTATAGCCCACGGCCAGGCGAGCGGCGGCCTTGGCGATGGGGAAGCCCGTGGCCTTGGAGGCCAGCGCGGACGAACGGCTCACGCGCGGGTTCATCTCGATGACAATCAGGCGGCCGGTCTGGGGGTTCACGGCAAACTGCACGTTAGAGCCACCGGTCTCGACGCCGATCTTCTCCAAGATAGCGAGCGAGGCGACACGCATGCGCTGATACTCAAGGTCGGAGAGGGTCTGCGCCGGCGCCACGGTGATGGAGTCACCGGTATGTACGCCCATGGGGTCGAGATTCTCGATGGAGCACACGATGATGCCGTTGCCGGCGTGATCACGCATGACCTCCATCTCATACTCTTTCCAGCCCTCGATAGACTCCTCGACCAGTACCTCGTGGGCAGGCGAGAGTTCAAGGCCCTGGCTCACGATGGAGACGAGCTCCTCGTGAGTATGTGCGATGCCGCCACCGGCGCCGCCCAAGGTAAAGCTCGGACGCAGCACACAGGGATAGCCCACACGCTCGGCGATGGCCTCGGCGTCAGCCACGCTGTAGGCATAGCCCGAGCGCGCGACCTCCAGGCCGATCTCGGCCATGGCCTCGTTAAAGAGCTTGCGATCCTCACCGCGCTCGATGGCGGCAAGGTCACAGCCGATCATCTCGACGCCGTACTTGTCGAGTGTGCCGTCCTTTGCCAGCTCGACGGCGGCATTCAGACCGGTCTGGCCGCCCAGCGTGGGCAGCAGCGCATCCGGGCGCTCCTTCTTGATCACGCGCTCGATAAATTCGGCGGTGATGGGCTCGACATAGGTACGGTCGGCCAAGCCCGGGTCGGTCATGATGGTCGCCGGGTTGGAGTTGACCAGGATGACCTCAAAGCCATCCTCCTTGAGCACCTTGCAGGCCTGGGCGCCGGAGTAATCGAACTCGCAGGCCTGGCCAATGACAATGGGGCCCGAGCCAATGACGAGGATACGCTTGATGTCGGTACGTTTAGGCATGTTTAAAACCTCCTAGAGAGGCTGACTCAATGTTTTGGAAAAGTCAGCGAGGGTGCAGCTGGTGCATCAGGTTGCCGTGATGCGAGGGCGCGCTGGGCTTATGCCCGCGCGTCCGAAGCAGAACGGCAAGATGATGTGCCAGATGCAGCCGCAGCGTCGACAGGTCCGCCGTTCGGTAGAACGGCGGAACCACTATCGGCGAAATTCCAGCCGGCAAGGCGGTCCTTGGCGGTATCGATGTCCAGATAGTTCTCCTCGCCGTCCATGAGTCGCGTAAAGGCGGTAAAGAGATAGTGGGCATCGGTGGGGCCGGGCGAGGCCTCGGGATGGTACTGGACCGAGAAGCACGGCGCATCGAGCAGCTGAATACCCTCGGCGGTGCCGTCATTGAGATTCACATGCGTCAGGCGAATGCGGCCGAAGCGCTCGTTCATCACGACCGGCGCGATACCGCGGCGTACCCAGACGCGCAGATCGCCATCGGCCGCGTGCTCGGTCTCGCCGCCCGAAAGCTTGGGGACAAGCTTGCCCAAGCTGGGGAACAACAGGCCAAAGCCGTGGTTTTGCGCGGTGATCTCCACACGGCGGCTGACCAAATTCATAACCGGCTGGTTGCCACCACGATGACCGAATTTGAGTTTTTCCATCTGGGCGCCGCACGCCAGGCTGATCATCTGGTGACCGAGGCAGATGCCAAAGACCGGCACCTTGCCGATCAGCTGCTGCACCTGCTCGTAGGTCTCCACCACGGCATCGGGGTCGCCGGGGCCATTGGACAAAAAGACGCCATCGGGATTCATGTCGAGCACCTGACGCGCGGGTGTATCCCACGGCACGACGGTGAGGTTGCAGCCAGCACGGACCAGGCCCTCCAGGATGCCGCGCTTGACACCGCAGTCGTAGGCGACCACTTTGTGGCGGGCAGGAGCGGCAGGGGCAAGCGCAAAGTCATGCGTAGTGGGCAGGTCGTTCGCAGCAAAGGCATGGGGCTCAGGGCAGCTCACGGTCTTGCCCAGGTTCTCGCCGACCAGCGTAGGCGCGGCGGACAGGCGCTCGGCAAGCTCGTCGACGTCGAAGATCTCCGTCGAGATTATGCCCATCTTGGAACCGTTGTCGCGCAGGTGGCGCACGAGAGCGCGGGTGTCGACGCCCTCGATAGCGACGATGCCGTGTGCACGCAGGTACTCCGGCACGCTGACGGTCGAGCGCCAGTTAGAAGGCGTGGCGCACATGTCGTGGACGACCATGCCGCGCATGGCGGGAGCGCTCGCGGGGCGAGCGGTATCGCCGGGGAAGGCCGACTGGACATCGGTCTCGTCAATGCCGTAGTTGCCGATCTGCGGATAGGTCATGGTTACGATTTGGCCGGCATAGCTCGGGTCGGTCATGACCTCAAAGTAGCCCTCGAGCGACGTGTTAAAGCAGACCTCGCCGGTTGCGGTACCCTCGGCACCGCATGCACGGCCATAAAAAATGGTCCCATCCTCAAGATACAGGATGCAGGGACCGCAGGTGCCCTTGCTGGTTTTAGCCAGCATACGCTGGCACAGCTCGCTGGGCGCGACGGTGCGGGCGGCAGCGCCCGCAATATGGTTGTTCGCCATAGTTCTCCTTCCCGGTCTCACAGGACCGGCTTAAAGGTGTGTAGTTAGGCCTCGCGGTATTCTAACCGCAAGCATCGCCCATGGCATTAATTACATAGAATTGTTTACAAAATGATAATTATGACTTCCTGTGCATAATGATTTTTCTGGGACGGGGATTAAAAAATTATTCTGAGAGCAGGGCTTTGTCGCCAACTGCATACATGACAGAATGATTTTTTAATCCCCGTCCCAGAAAAATCATCCCGCGTGGGCTTGCGGCTCACGCGGGATGGCATCGTTCTATGTGGCTGCGGACTACTTTTGCTTGTCCTGCTCCAGCAGCTCGGACGGCGTGCGATCGGGCTTTCCGCCGCGGAAGATCTCTCGACCGTGCAGACGATGCTCAAGATCGCGCTCGGCCTGCTCCTCCGTGATCTTGGTCTGGCTCACCACCGGGTCCTCGATCAGCGATGAAACCGAGTTGACCTGTTTTTGAATGCGCTCGGCAATGGTGTCGTCCATGCTTACGATGCGCATCTTCCAGTCGATACTCGTGGCGTTGGACGAGCTCTTGGTCCAAACGAACGTCAGGATGGCGCTTTGGTGCCCCTGAGCAGGAAACATGCCAAAGAAGGAATCATGCTGGATCCTGCTGTCCTCGTCGATATAGGCGTGAACGTTATACACCACACGGTCGATCTTGTCGTTGAGCAGGGCGTTGGTTGCGAGCGCCGCCGCCTGAATCTGACCGTTGGACAGCAGCTCGAGCTCATTGGCAGAAGACGTGTCCAGCACCGTCACCTCAACCGTGCCCGTGCGCTCATCTGCCTCGTCGACGGTAAAATCGAGCGGGAACTGCGTAAAGCCATTGCCCCATTCAAGTCCACCCTTGAGCGCGGTCGAAACGGTATCCACCGAAACACTTTCGGAAAGGTTCGCGGTATTCAGACGTCGCATCACGCCGTAGCCAATCTGCATGCCAACAATCAGCACCAAAATGCCGATAACCACGGCCATGGCGGTCTTCGTAATGGTATGGCTCACCTGCGAGCCCGAAGGGTCGTCCTCGGACAGCGGGTCGATATGTTTTGCCTGGCTCGCGCGATCCTCGCTGCGCAGCCGCGCCAGCGTCGCCTTGTCGCCGCGCTTGACGGCGGCCTCTTTCTCGCGCATGCGCTCGGTGCGCTTTTTGGCGAGCGTAGGATCCAAGACGCCGGATGCATCGATTTCGGAGAATAACTCCGTCACTTCTTCCGGAGTCAAAGGGTTCTTATCAGCCATGATCTTCCTGTCATATCAATCAGTCGAGCTCGTGCGCACGCGCACCTTCGAACTGCATTCGATAGTAACGGGCATAGGTGCCGCCACGGGCGAGAAGCTCTTCGTGCGTGCCACGTTCCACAACGCGACCATGCTCAACGGTCGCAATCTCGTCAGCATGCTTAATAGTCGAGAGACGGTGGGCGATGATGATCGTGGTACGGCCGCGTGCCAGCTCTTCGAGCGACTCCTGCACCGCTTCCTCGCTCTCGTTATCCAGGGCACTCGTCGCCTCATCCAAAATAAGGATCTTGGGATTCTTGAGAAACACGCGCGCGATGGCGACGCGCTGCTTTTGACCACCCGAAAGACGGCTGCCGCGCTCGCCCACCACGGTGTCGTAGCCCTGCGGAAGCGATTCGATAAAGGTATCGATATTGGCGCGGCGGGCCGCTTCGGCGATCTCTTCTGCCGTGGCGCCCGGCTTGCCGTAGGCGATGTTCTCGCCGATCGTTCCATCAAACAGGTACACATCTTGCTGCACCAAGCCGATGGCACGGCGCAGACTATGCTGCGTCACGTCGCGCACATCCTGGCCGTCGATGCTAATGGAGCCGGCGGCAACGTCGTAAAAGCGCGGCAACAGCGAACAAGTCGTCGATTTGCCGCCGCCCGAGGGACCAACCAAAGCGATGGTCTGACCGGGCTTGATGGACAGGTCCATGTGGTCGATAACAGGGCGTCCGTCGGCGCCGCGCTCGCCCAATTCAACATCCTCGTAGCTAAAGCACACGTCGCGGTACTCCACAGCACCAGCCGTCACCTGCAGATCCGCAGCACCCGGCTTATCCTGAATATCGGGGACAGTCGAGAGCACCTCATCCATGCGCTTAAAGCCGGCGATGGCTTTCTGATACGTCTCAGCCGAATTGACGAGCGTCTCGAGCGGCGTGCAGAACAGCGAAATGTAGAGCGCGAAGGTTGCCATATCGACCGCCTGCAGCTGACCCTGGGCAACGAGCCAACCGCCGAGGAGCACCACGATCACATAGAGCACGCCCGAGAGCAGGCCATACGTCGCGGTATAGACGCCCATGGCGTGATACATGTTCTCCTTGGACGAAAGGTAGCGATTGTTCGAGGCACGAAACTTAGAGCGCTCGGTCTGCTCATTGGCAAAGCTCTTGACCACACGCATGCCCGCCAGCGAATCCTGCAGTTGCGCGTTGATGCCGCTAATCTTTTTGCGGTTATCGCTAAAGACCTCGCGCATACGCATATTCTGCCAAAACATAATGACCGCGAACACCACCGTCACCACAGCCATGGCGAGTGCGAGCACCGGCGCGATGGTAAACAGAATCACAAACGAGCCGATAATCTCGATGCCGCAAATAATGATCCATTCGGGCACGTGGTGCGCCGCCTCGCAGATATCGAACAGGTCATTGACCACGCGGCTCATCATATCGCCCGAGCTGTTGCGATCGAAGTATGCAAAGCTAAACCGTTCGTACTGATCGAACAGGTCCTCACGCATCTTGGACTCCATGCGCGCGCCCATCACGTGGCCCCAATAGCTCACAAAGTAGCGGCAGGCGCAGCGGATGGCATACATCAGCACCAGCCCCACCGCAATCATACCGAGTGCCCGCATAATGGCAGCCTGACCCTGGGTAAACAACCCTCCGGTCAGATTACGCAAGATAATGGGGAACGCCAGGTCAATGGCAGCAAGTACCAGGGCGCAAACAGTATCAGCAACAAAAAGCCCCATCTGGGGCTTGTAATACGAAAGAAACCTCTTAAACATAGTCACCTTACGCGGTTTTACCAAACCGCGTTTCATCTCGACGCTGCAAGTGCTCCATTTGGACAATCTGGCCTTCAATCGTCGGTCGCGTATATCCATACGCTTCCCTCCTCTTTTAGGCCACCTTGTCTCAAATGGAGCACTTTCGCTGACTTACACAAATCCGCGAGATCATCCCCGCTCGTTAAAGTTCCGCTCCACCCAAACGATGAGCAATGCTGTCGCAAGCCAAGGCACCCACAACGGTCTTGGCGTCTTCGATCTTGCCGTCGAGTACGGCGTCGATCAGCTCATGCAGTGGTACCAGGTCGACGTTGACAAACTCGTCATCGTCGGGGTCGGGTGCATCAAACTCGAGCTTGGTAGCCAGGTAGATGTGAATGATCTCGTCGCAAAAACCGCAGGTCGTGACAATCGACGTCAAAAAGCGAATACGGCCGGCCTTAAAGCCCGTCTCCTCATGCAGCTCGCGCTTGGCGCAATCGAGCGGGTCCTCACCCGGATCGAGCTTGCCGGCGGGAATCTCGACCGTCACGCGGTCGATGGCAGTGCGATACTGACGTACCAGCACGATCTTGCCGTTCTCGGTCAGTGCCACAACGGCCGCCGCACCCGGATGGCGAACGATATCGCGGGCGCTGCGGTGACCGTTGGGCAGCTCAACCTCAAGACGGTGGACGTCGAGGATCTTGCCCTTCCAGGCGCACTCCTCCGAAAGAATCTTCTCGTGCAGCAGGGCGTCATGCGGGTCTTCGTCCCCCAGCACCAGCGCCGGCTCGTCAGTGACCTCGCCACCAGGCTCGCCCTCGGCGTGCCCATACATGCGGCCGTCCTCTTCGACGATCTGCGCGTCCACGAGCTCTTCGTTCTTCTCGTCCATCCGTCTCATTCCTCTCGGATTTTAGGCATCCCAGGCATCGCGGCCGCGCAGTGCGCGCAGGCCAATGTCGTGACGCAGGGTCTTGCCCTCAAAGTTGATCTTCTCGCAGGCCTCGTAGGCAAGGTCGCGAGCGTTCTCGAACGTATCGCCCAGTGCGGTCACGGCGAGTACACGACCGCCGTTGGTCACGAGCTTGCCGTCCACCACAGCGGTGCCGGCGTGGTACACCGTCACGTTCTCCATGGCCTCGGCGTCCTCGATACCGGTAATGAGCTTGCCCTTCTCGTAGCTGCCGGGATAGCCCGCGCTCGTCAGAACAACGGCAACGGCCCACTCGTCACGCCAATCGAGTTCAACCTGATCGAGCTCGCAGTTGGCGCAGGCAAGCATGACCTCGACCAGGTCGTTCTTAAGGCGCGGCAGCACGACCTGCGTCTCGGGATCGCCAAAGCGGGCATTGAACTCCAGCACCTTGGGGCCGGCGGGGGTAAGCATAAAGCCGCCGTACAGGCAGCCGCGGTAGTCGATGCCCTCGGCGGCAAGCTCTGCCACGGTCTGTTCCATGACCTTCACCATGGTGGCATGCTCCTCGTCGGTCACGATAGGCACCGGGCTGTAGACGCCCATGCCGCCCGTGTTGGGGCCCTTGTCGCCCTCGAGCGCGCGCTTGTGGTCCTGCGAGGTGGCCATGGGACGAACGGTCTTGCCGTCGGTAAAGGCCAGCAGCGAGCACTCGGGGCCGGTCAGCATCTCCTCGATAACCACCGTATTACCGGCATCGCCAAAGGCTCCGCCAAAACACTCACGCACAGCCTCCTCGGCCTGCGAAAGCTCGGTTGCCACGATAACGCCCTTGCCCGCGGCAAGGCCGTCGGCCTTGACGACCAGCGGAGCACCCTGCTCGCGCACATAGGCAAGAGCCGAAGCCTCGTCGATAAATGAGCCATAGGCTGCCGTCGGGATACCAGCGCGCTCCATGAGCTGCTTGGAGAACAGCTTAGAGCCCTCCATCTGGGCGCCCTCGGCACCCGGGCCAAAGCACGGGATGCCCGCCGCGCGGACGGCGTCTGCAACGCCCGCCACGAGCGGAGCCTCGGGGCCAATCACCACGAGTCCGCATCCATGGCTCTGGGCAAACGCCGCCACGGCCGCAGGATCGCAATCGTCGAGAACCACATTCTCGCCGCAGCTCGCGGTGCCGCCGTTACCCGGCGCGATGTAGAGCTTGCCGGCGCGCGGTGATGCTGCGAGCTTGGCTGCCAGAGCATGCTCGCGGCCGCCGCTGCCCAACAACAGGATGTCGATGGTTTGAGTGTCCGCCTTCAAGGGTGCCTCCTCTATGGATTACCGGCCCGCTCCGCGCGGGCCCATTACAAGCAAATATACCCCTCGGCCGCCCATCTGGACTGCAAAGGGGTATATCGCAATAACCAAATAACGCCGATTACTTCCAGAATCGGTTGATGATCTGCTCGCGACCGGCGCCGACGCCGATAAACGTCACGCGGGTGTGTGCCAGATCCTCGATAAATGCCACGTAGTCCTGAGCCTCCTGCGGCAGCTCGTCAAAGCTGCGGCAGCCGGTGATGTCGCACTTCCAGCCAGGGAGCTCCTCGTAGATGGGCTTGGCATGCTCAAAGCGCACCTGGTGCTCGGGTACGCTCGTGTAACGTTCGCCGTCGACGTCATAGGCAACGCACACCTTAATGGTGTCGAAGGCCGAAAGCACGTCGAGCTTGGTCACGGCGATGTCGGTGAGGCCGTTGACGCGTGAGGCATAGTTGGCGATAGGGCCGTCAAACCAGCCGCAGCGACGACGGCGGCCGGTAGTCACGCCGTACTCGTAGCCCTCCTCGGTCAGCGTGTGGCCGGCCTCGGACTCGTAGGAAAGCTCGGTGGGCATGGGGCCCGAACCGACGCGGGTGATATAGGCCTTCATGACGCCCAGCACGCGGTCGACGTTCTTCATGCCGACGCCGGAACCGGTAATGGCGCCGCCGGCGGTGCAGTTGGAAGACGTCACGTACGGATAGGTGCCGTGGTCGATGTCGAGCAGCGTCGCCTGGGCGCCCTCAAACAGCAAATCCTTGCCCTCGTCGATCATGTTGTTGAGCAGCAGGCTCGTCTCGGTGATGTAGGGGCGCAGGCGCTCGGCCATGGGCAGGTACTCGTCGCAAATCTGGTCCACGGTGTAGGTGGGCAGGTTGTAGATGAGCTCTAGCTCGGGGTTCACGCGGGCAAGAGCGGTCTCCAGCTTATCGCGGAACAGCGCCTCATCCAGCATGTCCTGCATACGCAGGCCAATACGGGCCATCTTGTCCTGGTAGCACGGACCGATGCCGCGCTTGGTGGTACCGATGTTCTTCTTGCCGAGCTTCTGCTCAAAGGCGCCATCCAGATCGATGTGGTACGGCATGATGACATGCGCGTTGCCGCTGATCTTGAGATTCTTGGTGGTGATGCCGTCGGCCTCGAACATGTCGATCTCCTCAAGGACGACCTTGGGGTTGACGACGCAGCCGTTACCGATCACCGACACGTGGTCGGAATACATGATGCCGGAGGGCACCTGGTGCAGGCCGTACTTCTTGCCGTTGACGACGATGGTGTGGCCGGCGTTGTTGCCGCCCGAATAGCGCACGACGGCATCAAAGTCGCCGGCGACCAGGTCGCAGATCTTACCCTTGCCCTCATCGCCCCACTGGGCACCGACCAAAACGGTTGACGGCATGTTTACTCCTCACATTCATGGACTGTCCGCACACCGCAAGTGCGCAGAAGCACAAAACATTCCTAGTATACCCGTGCAACGGGCGCCTGTCCTACTCCTCGGTATGCGCCCCATCAAGCTCATAGAACTTGGTGGATGCCGGCAGGAACATCAGGTCGACGTCGCCAATCGGGCCCGAACGGTTCTTGGCCACGACGATACGCGTAACGCCCTCGTCGGGTCGGTCGTCGCGCGAGGCCTCGGCCTCGTCGGCGGATCGGTCCAAGAACATGACGATATCGGCGTCCTGCTCGATGGAGCCCGATTCACGCAGGTCGGACAGCTGCGGGCGCTTGCCGGTACGGGATTCAACCTGACGCGACAGCTGCGACAGCGCGATCAGCGGAATCTTGAGCTCCTTGGCCATAATCTTCAGACCACGCGACATCTCGGAGACCTCGACGGTACGGCTCTCGGAACGACGTCCCGGCGGAGGACTCACCAGCTGCAAATAGTCCAGGATGATGATGGCCTTCTCCTTGTTATGGAGCATGCGGCGGCTCTTGGCGCGAATCTCGGTCACCGTGGTGCCGGGCGTATCGTCAATCAGAATATCGAGCTTGGACAGCGTCTGCGTGGCCTCATTGATGTTGGCCCACTGCTCGGGACTAATGCGGCCCGTACGGAAATCGCTGATCGAGATCATGGCATAGGCGCAAATCAGACGCTGGGCAATTTCCTTGCCCGACATCTCCAGCGAGAAGAAGCCGACGGTATAGCCCGCGGCGGCGGCGTTGAGCGCCAAGTTCAGGGCGAACGACGTCTTACCCACGGCGGGGCGGGCGCCGATGATGATGAGCTGACCTTCGCGGAAACCCATGAGCATACGGTCGAGCGACGGGAAGCCCGTGGGCACGCCTGCAGCCTGACCGCCAGCCTTGCACACTTCCTCGGCCTCGTTATAGGCCTCGACCATAAACTCGGTCAGCGTCTTGTAGCTCGACTTAACCTCACGCGCCGTGACCTTGAGCAGCTTGCTCTCGGCCAGCTCCACGACCTCTTTGGTGTCGGTGGGGGCGTTGTAGGCCAGCGCGTTGATCTCGTTGGTGGCGCCAATCAGCTCACGCAGCATCGAGTCGCGACGAACGATGGCGGCATGGTGCTGCCAGTTGACGAGCGACAGGGTCTGTCCCATCAGCTCCAAAATGTACGCCTCGCCGCCCACGGCATCGAGCTTGTTGATGCTTCGCAGGTAATCGATCAGCGAGATGGAGTCGATGGGGATGCGACTGTTGTACATATCGACCATCGCGGTATAGATGGTCTTATGAATGGGCCGGTAGAAGTCATCGGGCTGCAGCTCGACCTGGGCCTCTTCGACCACCTCGGGCGATAGCAGCATAGCGGCCAGTACGTTGGCCTCTGCATCTTGGTTTTGGGGGAGACCCAACTTGGAACCGCGGTCCTCGACCGTCAGTCCCGTCTCCCTATCGTCATATGCCATGAGCATCCTCATTCATATCGCTTGCGAGCATCCATAGTATCAGCCACGGCTATAAATCGAGCCGCGCCTTGGCAATCATCACCGAACCAAACGGATGAACGGTCCCATACACGGAGCCGCATCTCAATGACCGCCGCGGCACTCATCCAGCGCAAAAAATAAAAGGGCACCCTGGTCTCCCAGAGCGCCCTTCTTAGAACAAGATTGTTGCGTTGCAGCAAATGCTACTCGGCAGCAGCCTCGGTCTCGACCTCGGCGGTCTCGGCCTCGGCGACCTCAGCGGTCTCCTCAACCTCAGCCTCGGCAGCGAGCTCCTCGGCGGTAACGCCGACGAGAACGACAACCTCGGCCTTGATCTCGCGGTACAGCGAGATAGCAACGGTGTGGGCACCGGCAACCTTGATGGGCTTACCGAGCTCGACGCGCTTGCGGTCGATGTCCATACCGAGCTGATCCTTGATGGCGTCAGCGATCATAGCGGCGGTAACGGAGCCAAAGAGGATGCCCTCGTCGCCAACCTTGACGTCAACGGTGACCTGCTTGCCCTCGAAGGCAGCCTTGGTCTCGTTGGCGGTAGCCAGACGGACGGCCTCGCGCTTGGCGATGTTGTTGCGACGCTCGTCAAGCTGCTTGAGGTTGCCCTTGGTGGCGGCAACAGCGAGCTTCTTGGGGAACAGGAAGTTCTCAGCGTAACCCTGAGCGACCTCTACGACGTCACCCTCGCCGCCCTTGCCCTTGATCTCATCGAGAAGAATAACCTTCATGATGCGTCTCCCTTCTTAGCCGCGGTCGCGGTTGCCACGAGAGGAAACCACGGGGACGGTGTACGGCAGGAGAGCCATCTCGCGGGCGCGCTTGATGGCGTTGGCGATGTCATGCTGATGCTGCGTGCAAGCGCCAGTGACGCGACGGGGCTTGATCTTGCCACGATCGGTCATGTACTTACGGAGAAGCTGAGTGTCCTTATAGTCGATGAACTCAGTGTTCTCCTTGCAGAACTGGCAGTACTTACGACGCGGCTGACGTGCAGAATAATCATTAGCCATGTCAAAATACCTTTCATTTGGCAACTTCGGCGAGCCGAAGCCGCCTCTCACTCAAAAATAGGTGAACAACCCTTAGAACGGGATGTCCTCATCGTAGACGTCGACCGCGGGCGGCGTAGCCATCGGTGCGGCAGGACGCGCTGCGGGCGCGGGAGCTGCGGGGGCGTAACCGCCCTGATCGTAGCCACCCTGGCCACCACGGGAGCTCATAAACTCGATCTCATCGACGATGACCTCAAGCTTGCTCCTGCGCTGGCCGTCGCGCTCCCAAGAGCTGTAGCGCAGCTTGCCCTCGATCGCGACCTTGTTTCCCTTTGCCAGGAAACGGCTCACGGCCTCGGCGCGGGTGCCGAACATAGTGCAGTCGACAAAGTTGGGATAGTCCTCCCACTCGCCAGTCTGCGCATTGCGGCGACGATCATTCACGGCGACGCCAAAGGACAGAACCTGGGTTCCGCCGGCGGTGGCGCGCAGCTCGGGATCGCGGGTGAGGTTACCGGTGATGTTCACTCGATTGATGCTCATAACTCACTACTTCCTCTTGGGGCACAAGCCCAGTCCAAAACGACAGTCTTACTCCTGGTCGTCGCGACGGACGATCATGTGGCGGACCACAGCGTCGGTGATGCGCAGGACGCGATCAAGCTCGGCGATCTGGGTAGGATCTGCGTGGAAGTTGATGAGGGTGTAGTCACCATCGGTGAGGTCGTTGATCTCGTAGGCGAGCTTGCGCTTGCCCCACTCGTCAACGGAGTCGACCTTGCCAGCGCCCTCAGCGATCGTGGTATCGATACGCTTCATAACAGCGAGACGAGTCTCGGGGTCGAGCGACGGGTCAACAAAGAACAGCAGTTCATAAGCCTTCATATTGTCACCTCCTCTGGGCAAATGTGGCTTCAGGTCGTGAAGGTGCGCCTGAAGCAGGAAAAGACTTGGTAATAATATCTTTCAACCTCCCAGGCTGCAAGAATATGCAGCTACAACCTCATGACCTCCACATATGTCCATGCTTACACGGCTCTTCATGCGTATTCCAACCAAATGCTGACCAAGAGCTTGACGAATTCGATAGCAAGATACGCTGCGGCGAGGACAACCTGAGTCAAACCGCAGGTCGCCGATTGCAGGGTTGTGGTCACGAAATGCATACCACCGGTTCGATCGATTGCCTCAAAATTTTTAAATTCGCTGCCACGTCATTCATGAATACCTATTTTGAACAGATCATCGAGCGGGATCTGGCTGGTCAGGATGCTTTTTTAGTACTCATCTGGCACATGCCGGATACGGGTGCGGAGCGAGCGCTTTAAAAAATGCCAAGTTTTCTGTTTGCACTTTTCGATTCCTCGTGTATACTGACTTTCGCATTTAACGGAGAGTTGTCCGAGTGGCCGAAGGAGCACGATTGGAAATCGTGTAGGCGTCAAAAGCGTCTCCAGGGTTCAAATCCCTGACTCTCCGCCAGTTAATTCCAAAGCAGGCCTTAGTGCCTGCTTTGTTTTTACCCCACGCGGAGGGGTGGCAGAGTGGTTGAATGCGGCGGTCTCGAAAACCGTTTGGCCTGTATAAGGTCACGAGGGTTCGAATCCCTCCTCCTCCGCCATTTTGGTTGAGAAAGCTCCCAGGAATGGGAGCTTTTTTGTTTTGAGTCCCTAACAAGCAAATACGGCGAAGAAGGAGGGGTTCGAACCCGCCAGGGCGCAAAGCGTAAAGAAAACGCACCAGTGGCGCGTTTTTAGCGCAGCGCGGTCGGCGTAAGCCGACCGGATAAATTTTGAGCGCCGCTCAAAATTTAGACATCCCTCCTATTCAGCCACGTCCCCATCGCGTTCAGCATCAACCCAGATCCCCAAACATGTACATCACCCCCCAAAAACGATATTTTTCGACATCTTTGGAGGCTGATGTACATACTTGAAACTTATGACCGCACCCAGTCCCGACCGTTTGCCGAGCAATAGGGTCGCGATCGTCGCCGAACATGTACTATGTACGGGCATTGTCCAATCCCGTAACTCAAAGGACCCCATCTTGCCCGTCGTCGCCGCCATAACCGTTACCTCACATGCCTCGGATGCCATGGTCGCTATCCCATTTTGGCTCGAGATGTTCGCCGTTGTCGCTGCATCGATCTCGGGTGTGCTGGTTGCGCGCGAACACAAGCTCGACCTGGTGGGCGCGGTCGCACTCGCGGTAGTCTGCGGTCTGGGCGGCGGTCTTTTGCGCGACATGACACTCCAGGTCGGCAACGTCTACATCCTCAACCAGCCAATGGCGCTGCCGCTCTCCATCGCCACGGCGGCCATCATTTACATCTTCCCGGCAATCGTCGATAAGCCCGACAAACTCATTCCCCTGCTCGACATCATCTCGGTCGGCATCTATGCGGCAACCGGCGCAGACAAGGCACTGGTCTACGGATTTGCACCCGTCGTTTGCATCATGATGGGCTTTTTTACCGCGGTGGGCGGCGGCATGCTGCGCGACGGCTTTATGGGCGTGGTTCCGGGCATTTTCCAACGCACCAACTTTTATGCCATCGCGGCCATCGCCGGATCGGCAAGCTATGTAAGCCTCGTCATGAGTGGCTTGGTCAGCAATGTCGCCGCGCTGGTCGTATGCGTTATCGTGACCATGGGTCTGCGCTGGCTCTCGCTGCGCTTTGACATCAAAAGCCCCACCGAAGAAGACATCGCGCACTTTTTACATCGCAAAAAGTAGATAGCACGGCACGACCTTTCGAAATGCAACCGAGAGGTTCTTTTAGAGCGCTCGCACGTTGGGTACCCTGTTAGATATACGCCGAGTATCTAACGAAGGATTCACTATGCCTTGCAACCTAGAACCGTCGACCAAGCGCCACAAAGCGCAGGCCCGCATCGCCCTCCTATTCGTACTGATTGCGCTTGCGCTGACCGTACTTCCCACGGCGTCGTTCGCCGGCACAGACACCGCGGGCAACGTACTCGCAACCGAAGCTGACTCAAATCCGTCTGGCGTCGCGGGCGACCTGTACTGGGCTGGCCAAAGCCTTAACCTGGACGATGCCTCCATCGGCCGCGATATTATCGCGGCATGCGACAGCCTATCGATTCGCGACTGCACCGTAGGCGGCGCCATTCGCCTGGCGGCGCGCACCATCGATATCTCCAAAACCGCAATCGATGGCAGCGTGACGGTAGCCGGTCAGCACGTCGTGCTCAACACCGGTAGCACCGCCAACTGTTTTTACGCGATGGGCGATACTGTTGCCCTGCGAGGCTCCACCAAGTCGGCAGCACTTGCAGGCGATACGGTGACCATCGACGGCACCGTCGAGGGCGATGTCGAGGTTTGGGCCGATAAGCTCGTCTTGGGCAAAAACGCCCGCATCACCGGCACCGTGAGCGCGCATGTTTCCGAGGACCCCGAGCGGGCCGAGGGCGCTCAGGTCGGAGCCCTCAAGATCGACCGTACCGAGAACGAGAACACCTCAACGATTAACGACACCATCGGCGGCATCGTCGCCGCGGCGCTTTCCACCTGCTTTGTCGCGATCCTCCTCGAGCTCGTCTTTCCGCGCGCGACCGCCAGCGCCGCCGGCATGCTTCGTCAACGACCTACCCCTCTGTGGGTGAGCGGTCTTTTGGGCACGGTGGCCGCCGTTCCCGCCGTCCTGTTACTCATCATCTCGATTGCAGGTCTGTCACTCGCCGGAGCTCTCATGTGCGCCGTGATCGGTATCGCTCTGGTCTCGGCGGCGTTTACGGGCACCGCGATCGCACGCATGATCGGACACAGCCAGAACCGCTACGCCATGGCCGCCGTGGGCGGTATCGCCGCGGGCGCACTCACGGCACTTCCCCTTATGGGCAGCTTTGTCAGCGGCGTAGCCTTCGTCTTTACGCTCGGCTACGTCATCCAGATCATCTGGCGCAACGCCCGCCTCAAGCCGCAGCAGGCCGCCAATACTCCGGGCCTTCCTTCCGCCTAGCCGTCAACCACCACAAAGGGGACAGACACCTTTGCGGTGGTGCAGACCAACTCAATCCCTGTGCACCAAAAAGGGCACCGACCGCGATGGTCGGCGCCCTTTCTTGTTAGTCGCTATAAAGCTCGGCGCTTATTTGTTGACCTGACCGGCGCGGACTGCGGCCTTCTTGCGGTCGGTAGCATTGAGCAGACGCTTGCGCAGGCGGATGTTCTTGGGAGTGATCTCCACCAGCTCGTCGTCGGCGATGTACTCCAGCGCCTCCTCCAGCGAGAAGGTGCGGGGCGGCACCAGCTGGACGGAGATATCGGAGGTCGAGGAACGCTGGTTGCCCAGGTTCTTGGTACGGGCGATGTTGACGACCATGTCGCCGGCCTTGCTGCGCTCGCCCACGATCATGCCCTCGTAGCACTCGGTACCCGGCTCAACAAACAGCTGGCCGCGCTCCTGCAGCGTGCCCAGAGCGTAGGCAACGGCTTTCTCGGTGGTCATGGAGATCATGGCGCCGTTCTGGCGGTTGCCGATCTCGCCGGCATAGGGGCCGTACTCCAGGAAGGTGTGGTAGAACACGCCCTCGCCGTGAGTGACGTTCATGATGCGGTTCTTAAGACCCATGATGCCGCGGGTCGGGATCTTAAACTCAAGGTGCGTCACGATGCCCGAGGTATCCATGCTCGTCATGATACCGCCGGAGGTGCCGAAGACCTCAACGACCTTGCCCGAGTACTCGTCCGGGCACTCGACGACGGCCTGCTCGACGGGCTCCATCTTGTTGCCGTTCTCGTCCTTCTTAAACAGAACGCGGGGACGACCGACCTGGAACTCAAAGCCCTCGCGGCGCATAGACTCCATCAGGACGGACAGGTGCAGAATGCCGCGGCCCGAGACCTCGACGCCGCTCTTGTCCTCGAGCTCCTCGATCTTCATGGTCACGTTGTTCTCGGCCTCGTTGAACAGGCGCTCCTTGAGCTGACGGGCACCCACGATGTCGCCGTCGCGGCCGACGAGCGGGGAGGTCGAAGCCTCAAAGACGATGGACAGGGTCGGCGGGTCGATCTCGATGGGTTCGAGCTCAACGGGGTTCTCGGGATCGGTGTAGACATCGCCGATATCGGTGCGGTCGATGCCCACGACGGCGGCGATGTCACCGGCGCCGACTTCCTGGCACTCGGTGCGACCCAGGTAGTCGAAAGTAAAGAGCTGCTTGACGGTAGCGGTAGCGCTGGAACCGTCGTTCTTGACGACCAGGATCTGATCGCCCTGGTGAATGGTGCCGGAGTACACGCGACCGATACCGATGCGGCCAACGAAGTTGGAGTGGTCGATGGTCACACATTGCATGGCCAGCGGGGCGTTCTCGTCAACCTCGGGCGCGGGCATGTCGTCAATGATCATATCGAGCAGCGGATACATGTCCATGTTGCCGTCGTTGGGGTCAAGGCGGGCAAAGCCATTCATGGCGCTGGCGTAGACCACGTGTTCCATGGCGAACTCAAGCTGGTCGTCGGTGGCGCCCAGGTCGGCCATAAGGTCCAGGCAGTCGTTGTAGGCCTTCTCGGGGTTGGCGCCCGGACGGTCGATCTTGTTGATGACGATCATGATCTTGAGGCCGGTGTCGATGGCGTGACGCAGCACGAAGCGGGTCTGGGGCATGGGGCCCTCAAAGGCATCGACCAGCAGCAGGGCGCCGTCGGCCATACGCAGCACGCGCTCGACCTCGCCGCCAAAGTCAGCGTGGCCCGGGGTGTCGATGACGTTGATCTTAACGTCCTTGTACTCGATAGAGATGTTCTTGGCGAGAATCGTAATGCCGCGCTCGCGCTCCTGGTCGTTAGAATCCAGGACGCGGTCCTCGACCTGCTGGTTGGCACGGAAGGCGTCCGTGGCACGCAGGAGCTTGTCGACCATCGTCGTCTTGCCGTGGTCGACGTGAGCGATGATGGCGATGTTCCTCAGATTGTCTACGCGCATGTAGTTCCCCTATCTTCTATCTATATACAACCGGCACGCGTATGCGACCCGCCCAGCAACACAACGCTCGGCGGGAATTTTGAGCCTTTTACCGAAAACTCGTTTATTTTAGCGATTTTAGATAAGAGGGGTTTCCTCGCCTGCAGGTTCAGGGTCGCTCCACATAAAACCATCGCCGGCGCCCACACCCTCGTACAGTACGTATGCCGAAAAGCCGCTCTCGAGCGTCGTCTCAAAGAAACTCACAAGCAGGGCGTCATGGTAGCCGCCATCGATTTCGACACAGCCAGTGTAGCCGATGGCGTAACGGGCGATGCGACCCAGGCCCTCGTCCTTAAGGCCCATCTTGTGCTCGGAGATAAAGTTGGTGGCAGCCTCGAGGCATGCCTCCTCGCCGTCCTCGTCGAGTGCCGCCAGATAGCGGTTGGACGCGGCGTCTTCGATCGCAACGACAACACCGGGGTTCTCACCAGCGGCCAGGTCGTCTAAAAATGCCCCGATGAGGTCGCACACCATGGCGTCGAGCTCGGCGGAGACGTTTCCGGCGTCCTGCATATCCTGTGCCATTTTTAGACCTTCCCATCGAGTCCGGCGTCGTTACATCTCTTGTGCCTCGGCAGCGATCTCGGCGGCGGCGTCGCGGGCGCGCATCATATCGGCGGCGCGCTTATCGAGTACCTTGATCTGGTTGGTCAGCATCACGGCATCGACCACGCCCCAGATGACCAAGCCCATCGAAATCGAAAACCCAAGCGCACCAACTGTACCACGAAGGCGCGAGGAGATTGCCGCGACAAGTGCGGAGACGGCAACCATCTTGATAAAGGAGGCACGGCGCTCGCGAAGCGTACGGGCCTGCGTCACATAGGCGATGCGTGCGGCCTCGGATGCCTCCGAGCGCATCTGGGCCTCGCGGGCAATGGCGGCGGCTTCGGCTGAAACGCCGCGACCCATCAGTGCATACTCCGTCTCATGGCTACTCGTCATTTAAAAATCATCGGGCGAGAGCGTATGGACGAACTCGTCGAACTTCTCAAATTCCTGCTCATCATCGACTTCCTCGGCAACCGGAGAGACGGTCCCCAGGCGGTTCATGATGTCGTCCTCAACAAACATGGGAGCATTGCTGCGCACGGCGAGGGCGATGGCATCGCTCGGACGCGCATCGATCCTATGCTCGTTGCTGTCGGCCAAAACAACGACCGTCGCATAGAACACGGGAGGCTCGGCACGGACAATCTCGATGCGCTCGAGTTTTGCATCCAGGGCATCAAGCGTGTCGAGCAGCAGGTCATGGGCGATCGGGCGCTCGGCACGACCGCTGTCGATACCGCGGCTAATAGCCGCAGCCTCAAACGAACCAGTTTGGATAGAAAGGGAGCGCAACGGCGCGGGGGAGTCCGATTTGCTGCAGCGCTCGCGAAGTACGATAAGCGATGGCACGGGACCGGCGGCCATGACGATGGTCTCTATGTCGACACGAACCATGGAACACCTCCGGTACGTAGCGGTTAACACGCGGCGCCTTCGCCGCATTGAATAGCTATACTACCCAATCTTTCGCACAGCACACAAAACCAAAATGAGTTTTATCACACACAAGAAAAAAGCCCCGAGGCCATGCCTCGAGGCTCTTCACAGTTTTGATGGTGGACCTGACAAGATTCGAACTTGTGACCTCCCGGTTATCAGCCGGACGCTCTAACCAACTGAGCTACAGGTCCATCGCGCAAGGGATATATTAGACGAGTCGTTACGCGCGCGTCAACAACTTTTTTGAAAATCTTTGGAGTGTGCCCGCCGAGTGGGCGAGATGGGTTAGGTTTGTCGCTCGGGCAGTCCTGCGCAAGACGAAGGCCACATTAAGTGGCCTTCTTTGCGTGCGGAACTCGCGACAAACCTAACCCATCTCGCCCACTCGGCGGGCACGGGGTCCAGGATTGTCAAAAAAGCGGTCGGCGCGCAGTGCGCCGACCGCCGATATATGGGGTCTGATATTTTCTACCAGCTAGGGCCTCTTACTTGTCTAGGAGATCCTCTGGCATGTCGTTGCCGTCGCCTAGATCGACTGGGGTCTTTTCAGCATCGACCGTTGCCTCGTCCTCGGCGCCTTCGCCTTCGGGTTTTTCCTTGGCTGCCGTCATGCGGGCAACGGCGCATACGCGGTCGTTGTCGTCGACGGTCATCATCTTGACGCCCTGGGTGGCTCGGCCGGTCTGGCTAATCTCATCGGTCTTGACGCGAATGACCGTCGCGCCTTCCGTCACGATGAACAGCTCGTGCTGCGGACCCACCGTCTTCATGGCCGCGAGGTTGCCCTTGCGCTCGGTCATTTGGATGGTGTAGACGCCCTGGCCGCCGCGGTTCTGCTCTGGGTAATCCGCAACCGGCGTGCGCTTGCCGTAGCCACGCTCGGTGATGACAAACAGGTCACCGTTGCCGTTGGTAACCTCCATACCCAAAACGCTCACGCCGTCCTTCATGCTAATGCCGCGAACGCCGCTGGTATCGCGTCCCGTGGCGCGAACCTGGTCCTCGGGGAACATAATCGCCTTGCCCGCAGTGGTGGCCAGGATAATCTTGTCGCCCTCGCGCACACGGCGCACGGCGAGCAGCGCGTCGTCGTCCCTCAGGTTAATGGCGATCAGGCCATCACGGCGGCTGCGGTCGTAAGCGCTCATCACGGTCTTCTTGACCATGCCGCTCTTGGTGGCAAACATCAGGTACTCGTCGGCGGGGAACTCGCGGCAGCTGATGACGCTCGCGATCTTCTCGCCTTCCTCAAAGGGCAGTAGGTTGACGATCGCGGTGCCGCGCGCCTGGCGCGTACCCACCGGCAGCTCGTGCACCTTCAGGCGGTAGACCTTGCCCTTGCTCGAGAAGAACAGCACGTACTCGTGCGTGGATGCGATAAACATCTCGTCGATGACGTCGTCCTCTTTAAGGTTGACGCCCGACACGCCCTTGCCGCCGCGCTTCTGGGCGCGGTAGGCAGCCACCGGGATGCGCTTCACGTAGCCGGTGTGGGTGATGGTCACGACCATGTCCTCGTCGGCGATGAGGTCCTCGACATCCAGATCCTTTTCGACATGGCTGATCTCGGTGCGGCGTTTGTCGCCGAACTTTTTCGAAATCTCGCGCATCTCCTCCTTGATGACGCCCAGGATCTTCTCCTCATGCGCCAGCAGGTCCTCGTAGTAGGCGATGGCGCGGCGCAGACCGTCCAGTTCTTCCTGGATCTTGTCGCGCTCCAGGCCAGTCAGGCGGCGCAGCTTCATCTCGAGGATGGCCGTGGTCTGCTCGGGCGTAAAGCCAAAGCGCTCGATCAGGCGGCCGCTTGCCTCGGAGTCGGTCTGCGAGGAACGGATAATGCTGATGACCTCGTCGATATGGTCGAGAGCCATCAAGTAGCCCTCGAGGATATGGGCACGTGCCTGGGCCTTCTTAAGGTCAAAGCGAGTGCGGCGGGTGACGACGTCGACCTGGTGGTCGATGTAGTGCTGCAGCATCTCGCGCAAGCTCAGGCATTTGGGAACGCCGTTGACGAGTGCCAGGTTGTTGGCGCCAAAGGTCGTCTGCAGCGAGGTGTACTTATACAGGTTGTTGAGCACGACCTGCGGAATGACGCCCTTCTTGAGCTCGATGACCAGACGGATGCCCTTTTGGTTGGACTCGTCGCGCATGTCCGAGATGCCCTCGATGCGCTTGTCGTTTACGAGCTGGGCGATCTTCTCCTGCAAGGTGCCCTTGTTGACCATGTAGGGAATCTCGGTAAAGACCAGGCGGCTGCGACCGGTCTTGGTGGATTCCACGTGGGCCTTGGCACGCACGGTAATGGAGCCGCGACCGGTCTCGTAGCTCTGCCTAATGCCGGCGCTGCCCATGATGATGGCGCCGGTGGGGAAGTCCGGACCGGGCATGATCTGCATAAGCTCGTCGACGGTGGCGTCGGGATTGTCGATCAGGTAGCAGGTGGCCTCGATCGCCTCGGTGAGGTTATGCGGGGCGATATTGGTGGCCATGCCGACGGCGATGCCCTGACTACCGTTGACCAGCAGGTTGGGAAAGCGCGCGGGCAGCGCCACGGGCTCGGCGAGCGACTCGTCGTAGTTGGGCTGCCAGTCGACGGTATCCTTTTGCAGGTCGCGCAGCAGCTCCATGGCAGGCTTTGCCAGGCGGCTCTCGGTATAACGCATGGCCGCCGCGCCGTCGCCATCGATGTTGCCGAAGTTGCCGTGGCCATCGATGAGCGGTGTGCGCATGGAGAACCACTGCGCCAGACGAACCATGGCCTCATAGACCGCGAAGTCGCCGTGCGGATGGTACTTGCCGATAACTTCGCCGACCGTCCAGGCCGACTTCTTATGCGGGCGGTTGGGGTAGATGCCGCTCTCGTTCATGGCGTACAGGATGCGGCGGTGCACCGGCTTTAGGCCGTCGCGCACGTCCGGCAGGGCGCGCGCTGTGATGACCGACATCGAGTACTCGATGAACGACTGCTTCATCTCGCGGCCGAACTCCGAAATCTGGAGCTGGCCGCCGTTGATATCCTCGCCGGCCGAGGCGCCGCGATCGACCGCACCGAAGCTCTCCTCGAGCTCGGCGTCGTCATCCTCGTCCTCTTCATCCTCGGCGTCGGGGTTATAGGAATCCGGATCGCCGTCCTCGCCCTGCTCAGCGCGGGCGAGCAGGCGCTTCAGATCATCGGGCATGCCGGCGTCGCCGGCCTCGCCCATACCCTCGTTGTTGTTGATATCGTCTGCCACGTTACCTCCTCTTAAGCGTCAAGGAACCGAGCATCATGCGCATGCTTTTCAATGTACTCGCGGCGATAGCCGACCTCGGAACCCATGAGCTCGCGCACGGCGCGGTCCGCCACCACGGCGTCCTCGATCGACACGCGCTGCAGGATACGGGTCTTGGGGTCCATCGTCGTCGAGGCAAGCTGCTTGGGGTCCATCTCGCCCAGGCCCTTGTAGCGCTGAACGGTATAGCCCTTGCGCTTCTTGGTGATCTTGCCGTCCTTGGCCTTGCCGTCCTCGTCGTTGTCGTCGGGGTTCAGGCCCAGGCTCTGAATGGTGTCGCGCAGAATCTCGTCTTCGGGCTGGCGGCCGTTGGGATACACGTAATGGATCTTGTTGCGTACCTTAATGCCAAAGATGGGCGGGCAGGCAACATAGACATAGCCGGCATCGATCAGCGGGCGCATGTACTTGTAGAAGAACGTCAGCAGCAGGATGCGGATATGCGCACCGTCAACGTCTGCATCGGTCATGATGATGATCTTGTGGTAGCGCGCCTTGCTGATATCGAAGTCGCCACCGTCGCCGGCGCTCGTCGTGACGCCGCAGCCGATCGCGGTGATCAGGGATTGGATGGTGTCGCTCGAGAACGCGCGGTGGTCACCCACGCGCTCGACGTTCAAAATCTTGCCGCGCAGGGGCAGAATCGCCTGGATGTCTCGGCGACGGCCGTCCTTGGCCGAACCGCCTGCCGAGTCGCCCTCTACGATAAAGAGCTCGGTCAGCTCGGCATCGCGTACCGAGCAGTCGGCGAGCTTGCCGGGCAGCGACGCCGTCTCGAGCAGGCTCTTGCGGCGGGTCGCCTCGCGCGCCTTGCGGGCGGCGTTGCGGGCCTTGCATGCCTGCTGGGCCTTCTTGACGATCTCGCGGGCGGGTTTGGGATGCTCCTCCAGATAATCGGTCAGCCCATCGGTCACGATCTTGAGCGTGAGCGCGCGCATGTAGGAGCTGCCGAGCTTGGCCTTGGTTTGGCCCTCAAACTGCGGGTCGGGCAGCTTGACCGAGATGACGGCCGAAAGCCCCTCGCGCACGTCGTCGCCGCTCAGGTTGGCCTCCTTCTCCTTGAGTAGGTTCTGCTTGCGAGCGTAATCGTTGATCACGCGGGTGAGAGCGGTGCGGAAACCCTCGAGATGCATGCCGCCCTCGGGGGTGTAGATGTCGTTGGCAAACGACATGACGTTCTCGCCGTAGCCGGCATTCCACTGCAGGGACACCTCGACCTCGCCCATCTTGGTCACGGGCGCATCCGGATCCGACTTGCCCTCGATATAGATGGGCTCCTTGAAGGCCTCGGGAACGTCTTTGCCGTCGTTGAGGAACTTGACGAAGTCGATGATGCCGCCCTCGTAGCAGAACTCCTCCACGTGGGGAGTCGCCTCGCGCTCGTCGGTCAGCACAATCTTTAGATTCTTATTGAGGAACGCCGTCTCCTGCAGACGGTTGTGCAGCGTATCGAAATCGTAGACACAGGTCTCGAAAATCTCGTCGTCGGGCCAGAAGCTGACGGTGGTACCCGTCGAATCCGAGGTGCCCACGACCTCCATCTTCTTGACGGTCTTGCCGCGCGAGAACTCCATCTCGTAGACGCTGCCATCACGGCGCACCTGCACGACCACGCGCTTGGACAGTGCGTTGACGACGGAGATGCCCACGCCGTGCAGTCCGCCCGAGACCTTGTAGGCCGAGTTATCGAACTTACCGCCGGCGTGCAGGATCGTCATAACGACCTCGAGCGTCGGGATCTTTTTGATGGGATGCTCGTCGACGGGGATGCCTCGCCCGTTGTCGACGACCGTGATGGAGTTGTCGGCGTGGACCGTCACGTGAATCTCGGTGCAGAAACCGGCCATGGCCTCGTCAACGGAGTTGTCAACGATCTCCCACACCAGGTGATGCAGGCCGCTGGCGCTCGTCGAGCCGATATACATGCCCGGGCGCTTACGAACGGCCTCGAGACCTTCGAGAATCTTAATCTCGCCGCCATCGTAATCGTTTTCGTTTGCCACACGTCCTCCTTCAGCTAAGAAAATGTGTACAGCCTTACTAGTTTATCGTAAAAAAATACCCTCGGGAGCGAGGGTATTTGGCTCTACAAGGCCACCAGATGCGATTTAAGGCTCTTTCTTGCTTTGCACGCCCTTGGCCCACTCGGCACTAGCTCTCATGGCATTCTCGAGGGCCTCGCGCAGTTTTTGATCTTCGATGGGCGCCACTTGGCGCTCAATCTCGCCGCGTTCGGCCTCACTGAGATCGGCGTGCGGAGCCGGCGGGCGCTCGGTCACGGCTGGGCGCAGGCGCTCCTTGGCAGCCGGCGGCGTGTGACCGGGCGCGGTCGTTTTGAACACCAGGCCGTCCACATGCGCGCCGGCCCGCTCCATGCGTGCCCGGATGATCTCGCGCAGCAGCGTCATCTCCTGCGTCCACGAGGGCGAATCGAGATACACCAGCAGCTCATTGGACTCGGGCAGGTAGCGCAGGCCCGTCACGTGGCGTCCCTCGCGCGTGCCCGAGCACACCGCATTCCAGGCGCGATAGACCGCACGAGATTCCTCTGCAGCCTCCATTTGCGCGCGGCGCTCAGGTGTCGCGGCCGCCAGGATGCGCTGACGCTCGGCATCCAAAAAGCCGCCAAAGGCAACCGTTCCGTTCTCGCGCTCGTAATTAGCACGTCTCACCCATGCTCACCACCTTGGCTCGATCAAGCAGGTCATCGGTAAAATACCCCAGATTGGTGGTGGTTATGACCGTCTGGATATCATCACCGATCAGCTGCAGAAAAGCGCCTCGCCGCCCGGCATCGAGCTCGCTCATCACGTCGTCCAAAAGCAGCAGTGGCGCGGTGCCCAGGATATCGCGCGCCACGGCCACTTCTGCCACCTTCCAGGCAAGCACCAGCGTTCGCTGCTGGCCCTGGCTGGCAAATGAACGGGCCGATCGGCCCGCGACGGAAAACTCAATCTCGTCGCGATGCGGACCCACAAGCGTCACGCCGCGGCGCATCTCCTCATCGGCACGCTCATCGAGGGCCGCGAGCATATGCTCGTATGCCCAGTCCTTAAGTTCCTCGCGCCCCTCGGTTTGAGGTAAATCCCCCAGTGTGGATACATAGGACACGCCTGCGTCCTCGCCGGACGCCACCTGCCCATACGCGGCGCGCACATGGCCCGCCAGTCGGTCGAGCAGGGCCAAACGATGCACGAGCAGGGCTGACCCGGCGCGGGCGATGGAGTCATTCCACGCACCGAGCATCTCGCGGCAGCACCAGGTCTCCTTGAGCAGGGCGTTGCGCTGCGTCACGCAACGCCCGTAGGTGCTCACCAGGTCGGCGTAACGGGCGCTCAGTTGCACGCCAAAGTCATCGAGGGCGGCGCGGCGCACGCTGGCGCCGCGCTTGACCATATCCAGATGATCGGGGCAAAACAGCACGCTCGGCATAACCCCGCGCACGCCGGCAGCCGAGCACCTCTTGCCGTTACGGCTAAACGAGCGCTTGCCGTCCTCAACACCCAGCCCCATATCGAGCACGCGGCCATCGCCCTCGAGCCTCAACGCGAGCCTGCACGAGCCCGTGCCGTCGTGCACGAGCTCGCCAGCGGTGGGATGCCTAAACGAGGCGCCGCTCGTCAAAAGCTGCAGCGCCTCTATGAGGTTGGTCTTTCCCGCCGCGTTGGGTCCCGCAAGCACCGTCACGCCTTCGTCCAGGTCAAGACGGTAGCTATCGAAACTGCGGTAGCGCGCGACGGAAAGGTTGCGGGCAAACATGGTCATGGCGCAGCGCTAGATGCGAACCGGCATGACCAGGTACAGATAGTTGATCTTGTCGTAGGACTTAAAGATACCCGCCTGCGAGTAGCTCTTGAGCTCCAGCGTGATCTCCTTCTCCTTGGATAGGGCATTGAGGCAGCCAAAGATGTAGTGGTAGTTAAAGGCGATGGTGCCCGACTCGCCCTCGGCCTCGACATCGATTGTCTCCTGCGCCAGATCCTGGTCATTGGAGATGGAGGACAGGCCCATCTGGCCGTTCTCGACATCGATCTCGAACTTGACTGCGGGGTTCGCGCTCGCGATGACCGCCACGCGCTTGAGGGCGGCATTAAAAGCCGCCACGTCGATCTTGACGCTCGTCACGCACGAATCGGGGATGAGCTGCTTGTAGTTGGGGTACACGCCCTCGATACGGCGCGACACGTAGGTGGTGTTGCCGGCCTCAAAGACAACCTGGGTGTCGGTGGCGCCGATCATGATGGTCGCCTGGCTGGCCATGATGCTCAGGGCGTCGTTGAAGGCGTCGGCCGGAACGTTGAGCTCAAAGGACCCCTCGAGCGTCGAGGTCTCGACCTGGGTGTCGCATACAGCCAGACGGAAGGAGTCGGTTGCCACCAGGCGCACGGTGTTGTTCTCGACCTTCATGTGCACGCCTCCCAGGATGGGGCGGGCCTTATCAGTCGAAGTGACGCGCCACACGCGGCCGACCATCTCGGACAGGATATCGGTCGGGAGCTCCACCGCACTTTCGATGGCATAGGCGGGGAACTCGGGGAAATCGTTGGCGTCGAGCGTGTTGAGGCGGAAGGAGCTCTTCTCGCATCCGATCTGCACCTGACGCTCCGAGAGCTCAAAGGTAACCGGGGCGTCGGGAAGGGTCTTCGTAATGTTCGAGAGCATCTTGCAGGGAATCACCATCTCGCCCTCTTCTTCGACATGCGCGGCAATGCGATGACGAATCGAGATGGTGTAGTTAGAGGTTTGGAATTCCAAGATGCCGTCCTGCGCCTTAACGAGCACGCCCGACAGGATGGGAAGGGTAGATGCCGAAGCGACGCCTTTCATAACGACGCCGATGGCTTGCGTGAGCGAGCTTTGGCTGACGGTGAACTTCATCTTTTAATACCTTTCTATAGATATAAATATCTTAATAATAGTAATAGCACTGACGAAACTGTTGATTACTCCCAAAAGCGCTGGTCAACCCCAAAAAGAGAATCGACAGCGCCCTGTGCGCAACCGACCGTGTTTTCCACGTTCAAAACCTGCGGAAAACTTTTCATCGCCTTGTGGCGAGTTTTAGACATGTTATGCCCGGCGTTTCGACAAGTTTTCAACAGGTGTCTCTATTTCCCTACGAGCGCAGTGTAATTTTATCTCGCAGCGATTTGAGATCCTCGGTTATGGTGCGGTCTTCCTGAATCATCTTCTGAACCTTTTTATAGCTCGTACTGACGGTTGAGTGGTTACGGTTGCCAAACTCCGCGCCCACCGCCGTAGTCGTCATCTCGCACATCTCGATGGCCAGATATATGGCGATATGGCGGGCTTTGGCTATGTTGGCGTTGCGGCGCGGACCGATGAGCTCCTCGTGCGTCACGCCGTACTGCTCTTCAATGACAGACTGGACCGTCTGCACGTTGATCTTTTTGGCCGACGTATCGAAGTACTGGCTTGCGATGGCGTCGATGTCGTCGAAACTGAGCTCGCTGCCCTCGCGTTCGCGGTCTCCTGCCTCGCCGGCGCAGCGTTCGCAGAAGCTCTCGAGTTCGCGGATGTTGGTTCCCGAGACTTCTGCCATGTGCTTAAAGTGCTCGTCGGTCAGATGCCCGCCATCGCCGCCATAGGCCGCCAGCAGCGAGTCGTCACCCGCCTCGGGTGCGGCGGCTATCGTGTTCTCGTAGTAGCGCTGCAAGATCTTGTATTTCATCTCGTAGCTGGGCTCCGCCACCAAACAGAGCATACCGGCATTAAAACGGCTGGTAAGGCGCTCGTCCATGCTCAGGTCTTTGGGCGCACGGTCGGCTGCGATGACGACTTTTTTGTTGTTGCGGATAAACTCGTCCATGAGCTGGAAGAAGTAGTCCACGCTCGCGCGCTTGCCGATGATGTTTTGAATGTCGTCGATGATGAGCACGTCCACGTCGTGGTATGCCTGCATGATGGGGGCGTTGCTCTTCTTTTGGCGGTCGAACTCCGTCATCAGGTCATCGAGGTACGCCTGTGAGTTGGCGTACTTTACCTTGATCTCGGGCGACTTTTCGGCGAGCTCGTTTTTGATGGCGAGCAGCAGATGGGTCTTGCCCAGCCCCGATTTGCCATAGATGAACAGGGATGTGCATGTGCCGCGTTCGTCCGCGAGCGCGGCAAACTTGAGGGCTGAGCGATAGGCATGGCTGTTTTCTGGGCCGTAGACAAAGTTTTCGAAGGTGAATTTCGAGTTGGCCGCGAGCGGCGCGCCGTCGGTGTTCTGCTCGATCGGTGCCGCAGCTGCGGGGACGCTCATGGGCGATGTGGAGGCTGGTTTTGCACTCTTTGCAGGCGCCTCGCCTTTCATCTGGTTCATCATGCGGCGGAAATCGTCGGCCGAAAGCGTGTTTTTGATTGCGATGCCCGAATCCTCGCCCAGTGTTGCGTCGTGCGCGATAGGCATGTGTGTGGCAGCGGACATGGGGGCCGCCGGCGTCGAGACGGTGGGCATGGTTTCACGGGAAACATCGCCGATTTGATGCTCGGGAGCCGACACTGTGGTGGTAGCTGGCGCCGCCGGGGGAACGACGGGTGCCGCGGGTGCGGCGTTATCTGCCGCGGAGCCCTGTGGTGCCACGATGTTGAGCGCAATCGGTGCAAAGGCGATCTCTTCCAGGTACGCCTCGATGGTCGGCTGATGCTTTTTGAGCTGAGCGATGGCAAATCGTGAGGGGGCCTCAATCGTCAAGGTGTCCTCGGTCAGGCTCACAGCACGCGATTGCCCCAGCATGTTGATGAGGCGCGCATCTTGGCCGTCGCGCTGACAAAAGGCGATGGCATCCCCCAGGATGATGCTTGCTTCCTCGTCCACTGTCTCTCCCGTTCCTTAAGCTTGGGCCCGCACGCGAGCGCTTCCGATTTCGGTCAGATGGTATTTCTGCCCATGTTTGACTATCAAGCCCGTCTGCGCCAAATCGTTGAGCGTGCGCGACCAGGTGGGTGCAGAGTTTCCAAACGCCCGCGCCAAGTCCGTCGCGCCGCACTCTTGATGTTGGGCCAGATACCCTAATGCAGCGTTGCCGCGTTCGCTTATAAACACGTCCGACTGCGGTTGTGCGTATTGATTCGCCGCATTAGGATACATCATTTGAGCTGCTGGTTGTTGAGAACTCTGCATGGGCGGCATCTGCTGTTGAAAACTTTGCGGCCACTGTTGGTAAGGCTGCGGCGGCATCTGCTGAGTCCAGGGGTTGAGGTTTCCCTGCGGCATCTGCTGGTACGGCTGAGGATACTGCTGTGGATACGGCTGGGCATATCCCTGCTGCGGCATATATTGGGGAGGATACCCTTGTGGGTACGGTTGGTAGCCCATTTGCGCGACGTTTGGCATGGCCGCCGTCTGCTGCACGGCGCCTGTGTCCGGATCTGCCGAGCCTATCCCCTCCGGCATGTTTTGCACTGGGTTGCCCAGCGGTGTCTGGGGGTCTTGCATGGGAAAACTTCCAGGCTGCTGCATCTGCTGCGTCACGGGCTGCTGTGCAAACGTGCTGGATAGGGGATACGCCGGCTGCTCCGTCTCGGGGCGCACGGCGGCCCCTCGCCCTCCGGCGCGCTCGATTTCCTGTACGCGCTTGGGATTCAGGCTTACCGTGACCACGGTGCCGTTGCCCATGTTGTCCTCGATGGATACAGCGCCGCCGGCGTTTTCCAGGTACTCCTGCACCATGGGAAACCCGGCTCCGGTTCCGCGGATGTATCGTTTCATGTTGCTGTTTGCGCTGGTGACGCCAAAGTCGAACGCGCGCTCCTTGTCGTCGATCCCCGGTCCCTGGTCTGCGAATCGGATGGTGTCGCCGCCGTCTAGGATCGAGATGATGGGCTCTGCAAAGTGGGCGTGGATAAAGTTTTCGACAATCTCGCGGATAACCATGAGCGAGATGTGTCCGCCCTGTTCTTTCATGCACTGGTAGACGGTGTTGGTTGTCTCTTCCAGATAGGTGCGCACGTCCTTAGGTTCGATGACGATGACGCGCGGCGTCGACAGCATGTCGTCATAGACCGCGATGCGTGCGGCATACATGGCAGCCTGCGTTTTCGCAGCGGCCTGCTCTTCCTCGCCACGCTTTTCGCGCACGCCGGTGATGTGCTCGTTGTCGGGTGCCGGGTCTCCGGAATCGACCATGGTGTAAAAGTCGTCAGACATGCCGCTCGCAATCTTTCAAAAGGTTTCGAACAAATAGTAGCTCACCGTGCAATGTTTCTCATCTTTCGACAACTTTTCAAAACCTGTTGAAAACTTTGGAAAACAGGCGAAAAGTTCTCAACATTGCCAACATGACCTGTCGAAAACTCGATGAAATATCGTGAAAAGTTGTAATGCGGCGCAAATTTCGGTTGAGCTTATGGGGGAACCGTGTGAACTACGCAACCTTTTACCTTTGATTTCTTGACATTTGAACATTGATTTCCCTACAATCTTCAAGCTCACGTGTCTATATCTGCGTCCGCGCTCCCGCGGACACTCGAAATGCAGCAGGAGGAACTTAAGATGAAGCGTACGTATCAGCCTAATAAGCGTAAGCGTGCCAAGACCCATGGCTTCCGTGCCCGTATGGCCACCAAGGGTGGTCGTGCCGTGCTCGCCCGTCGCCGCGCCAAGGGCCGCAAGCGTCTCACTGTCTAGCAGCGATACACACATCTCGCATGAAGACTATTAAGTCTCGGCAAGATTTCGAGCATGTGTTCAGTCAGGGGCGTCGTTTCAATCACCCTCTGATTCGAATGACCATATGTGAATCGGTTGGCGAAGGCGACTCCGGAAGGGTCGCCTTCGTTGGTGCTAAACGGCTCGGTTGCGCAGTCGTGCGCAACCGTTCTAAGCGTGTGATGCGCGAGGCCGCCCGCAGCTGCGGATTTCCCGTTGCGGGTTATGACATCATCTTGTTCGCTACTCCCAAGACGAGGATCTCTTCGCCTCAGGAGATGGACAAGGCATTGCGTTCGCTTATGAAACGCGCCGGCGTTGCCGGGGAGGAGCGATGAGCAATCACGTTTTGCGACGTGTTGCCATCGCTCCTATTCGCATATATCAACAGGTTATTTCGCCCTTATTGCCTGACGCCTGCATTTATTACCCAACGTGCTCGCAATATGCCGTTCAGGCGATTGAGAAGTACGGTGTTTTGAGAGGCTGCTGGCTTGCCGTGAGGCGCATCGCTCGCTGCAATCCCCTGCACGTCGGCGGTTATGACCCTGTGCCCTAGCGGGCACTCGCTATCGGAGGAAAACTTACATGTGGGATTGGATCGTTAACATCCTTTTCGAGCTGCTCAAGCTCATCCAGACCTTTGCGGTCGACTGGGGCCTGTCCATCATCATCCTGGTGGTCATCATCCGTCTGCTGCTGACGCCGCTTATGCTCAAGTCGACCAAGTCGACGGCTCGCATGCAGGTGCTGCAGCCTAAGATGCTCGAGATCCAGGAGCGCTATGCCGACGATCCCCAGCGTCAGGCCGAGGAGATGCAGAAGTTCTACAGCGAGAACAAGTTCAACCCCATGGCTGGTTGTCTGCCGCTGTTAATCCAGATGCCTGTCCTGTTCGCCCTGTTTACGCTGCTGCGTAACCTGCCGAACTACTTTAGCGACGGCACGTTCTCGTTCTTCAATATCCTGCCTGACCTTACCACCACGCCGAGCGCTTCCTTTGCCGATGGCTTTATGGTTGCGCTGCCTGCGCTGGTTTGCCTGATTCTGTTCGCTGTCTTGACCCTGATTCCGCAGCTGTATATGTCACGCAATCAGACTGGTCAGCAGGCCCAGAGCATGCGCATGATGGCCGTTGTCATGACCGTCATGATGCTTTGGATGGGTTGGAGCCTGCCCGTCGGCGTTCTGCTGTACTACGACGTGTCTTCCGCCTGGCAGGTTGTCCAGCAGATCTTCGTGACGCAGAAGGTTATCGATAAGGCCAAGGCCGATGAGGAAGAGCGTCTTAAGAACGCTCCGCTGCAGGTCGAGGTTACTCGTCGCGAGAAGAAGCCGCGCCCGCACAAGAAGAAGTAGTGGGATAGTATTCTTATTTAGGTACCTAACTTTTGGAGTTCGTTATGTCTGAAGAGATCGTCGAGGATATGCTTGAGGAGGTTGCCCCGCGGGTCGCGGGCGATTATCCCGAGATTGCACAGCGTTACAAGGCTGGTGAAGAGCTGACCGATGAGGAGCTCGACACCATTGCCGATGTGGCTATTTCCATTCTGCGTTCCATCCTTTCGCACTTCGATGCGGCGAACTCACCCATCGATGAGTATGAGGGTGACGAGGGCGAGTTGATCCTGGACGTAACTGCTCCTGATCTTGCTGTTCTCATTGGTCGTCACGGACGTACCCTCGATGCTCTTCAAGTTATGTTCTCCCTGTTGGTGAGTCGCAAGCTTGGCTTTAGGTATCCGGTCGTCGTCGACGTCGAAGGTTATAAGAGCCGTCGACAGGACAAGGTTGCTTCTATGGCCCAGTCCGCTGCCGAGCGCGCTATTCGCACTCATAAAAGTGTTTCCTTGCCGCCTTTGAATGCCTACGAACGTCGACTGGTTCATATTGCCCTTCGTGGTAACGATGCTGTCGACACGCATTCTGAGGGCTCTGACCCCGATCGCCATGTTGTGATTGTTGCTCGATAATCTTCTCGAGTCTATGCTAAGGGGACGTGGTTTCCACGTCCCCTTTTTTTGTCAAAAGTTCTCGATACACTGATTTTTGTCAGAAAGGAGTCGTCTTGTTTGTTTTAACTGATGAGCAGGCAAGCCAAATGCTGGGCCGTCTTATTTCGTATCGCAAAGACTATTCTTTGAAGGTCTCCGACGAGAGCCTTCGTGTCTGTATCAAGCATCTTGATCTTGTTCTGGAGGCCAATAAGACTACTAATCTAACGCGCATCCTGAATGTTGATGATGCAGCCGTCCTTCATATTCTGGACTCACTTGTTTTACTGCCCTATATTGATAAAGCTCCTGAAGGTGCTTTGCTTGATATGGGTACCGGTGCTGGATTTCCAGGTATTCCGTTGACTATTGCAAGTGGGCGAAAGGCTACCTATATCGATTCCGTTGGCAAGAAAGTAGATGCTGTTAACTCCTTTGTTAGTGCGCTTAGACTCAAGCATGCTTATGCCGTTCACGATCGTCTTGAGGAATATGCTCGATCCCATAAGAAGCAATTTGCAGTTGTGACCGCCCGTGCGCTCGCACCATTACCGGTTCTCGTTGAATATGCTTCTCCTTTTCTAAAAGATGGTGGTCTCTTTGTTATTACGAAGGGGAATCCATCTGATGAAGAGTTTCAATCTGGTATTGCTGCTGCAAAGATATGCGGCTTTACCACGCTTATGACGGACGACCTTGATTTGCCGAATGGTCTGGGTCACCGTGAATTTATTATCCTTAAAAAGACTCGTCAGGCATCTGTTTCCCTTCCGCGTGCTAATGGCATGGCAAAAAAGAATCCGCTTGCCTAGATGTTTCACGTGAAACATAATGGATAGTGTCGATTGTTATGTTTCACGTGAAACATAACAATCGATGTCGAATCGGATTGTTTCACGTGAAACATCCTCCATTCAACAGCTTTAAATACACCAGGAGGGACCGTGGGATTTCGCGACGTTAAGCGTTCTAAGAGTGCAAAAGACACGCGTGTCATTGCTATCATCAACCAAAAAGGTGGCGTAGGTAAGTCCACCACGGCTGTAAATCTTGCAGCAGCGTTGGGTGAACTGGGCCGAAAGACGTTAATTGTCGATTTTGACCCGCAGGGTAATAGTACGAGTGGTTTTGGAATCGAAAAAGAAGAACTCGATCACTGCATCTATGATGCATTGCTGAACGATGTTCCGGCGGAATCGCTCGTTCTTGATACAAATTGCAATAAGGTATTTGTAATCCCGGCAACTATCCAGCTTGCGGGTGCGGAAATCGAACTTGTCAGTGCGATTGCCCGTGAGACTCGCTTAAAGGATCTGCTTGAGCCTGTTCAGGATGAGTTTGATTTTATATTCATCGATTGCCCGCCATCGCTTGGTTTGCTGACCATCAATGCGTTAACAGCAGCAGACAGTGTTTTGATTCCTATTCAATGCGAATATTACGCACTTGAAGGTGTCACAAAGCTGCTTGAATCGATGAAGATGGTTAAAACACGCCTTAATAAGAGCCTTGATACTTATGGCGTGCTCATGACTATGTACGATTCGCGCACATCGCTTTCGAACCAGGTTGTGGAAGAGGTTCAATCGTATTTTGGTGACAAGGCATTCAAGACCTTGATTCCACGCACAGTTAAAATTTCAGAAGCACCCTCGTTCGGTGAGCCAGTAATTACCTATGCGCCACAGAACAAGGGCGCAAAGGCGTATATGAACCTTGCTAAAGAGGTGATTAAGCGTGCCTAGTCCTAAGAAGCGCGGCGGCTTGGGTCGTGGTCTCAATGCACTGGTCTCAGAAGCTGAATATGAGACTGGTGGATCTGCAGCGTCAGCATCAAATGCCGTTTCGGAAACTAAGCTTCCAATCGAAGACATCGTTCCGAACCCAAATCAGCCACGAATTCACTTCAACGAGACCGAGCTTCGAGAGTTGAGTGAGTCAATTCAGGAGCATGGCGTTCTTCAGCCGCTTCTTGTGCGCAAGCACGGTAATGGCTATGAGATTATCGCGGGTGAGCGCCGTTATCAGGCTTCGAAACTTGCGGGTCTTGAGGAGCTCCCCGTCATCATTAAAGATGTTGATGATGAGCAGATGCTTGCACTCGCGCTGATTGAAAACCTTCAGCGCTCTGACCTTAACCCCGTCGAAGAGGCAAAGGGATATCGACAGCTCATTGATGCGAGCGGTATGACTCAAGAAGCCTTGTCAAAGGCTGTCAGCAAGTCTCGTTCCGCAATCACCAATTCGTTGCGCCTGCTTGATCTTCCAGAGGTAGTTCAGCAGATGATCTTCGAAGGCAAGCTGACTGCTGGTCATGCGCGTGCAATTCTTGCGGTTCCGTATGAAGATGCGCGCATTAATCTTGCTGAGAAGGTTGTTGCAGAGGGATTGTCTGTCCGTGCGACAGAAAATCTTGCCCCACTGTTTTCTGCCGGAGAGACGCCTAAAACACCTCACCCTGCAACGCCTCAGTCTTTTAAGAAGGCTGCACGCGTTCTGCGTCAGGTGTTTAACACGAACGTTCGCGTCAAGAGCTCGCGCGGCAAGAATAAAATCGAGATCGAGTTTAAGGATGAGGAAGAGCTGTCTCGCATTCTTGGCGAGATGATTCAATTTGACCAGGGAGATCAGGATGAAGAATAAAGTTCTGACTGCTCTTGCTTTGGCTGCAACTGTAGCGGTTGGTGCGTTTGCGGGATTTAAGATCGCAACAGACGATGAATTGCGTGGTCGTCTGCTTCGTGGAGCGCAAGATATCGTCGATACGTCCAAAAAGAAAATGGATGTTATGACTGAGGATGTCGCTATGCGTACAGCTCAGGTAACTAAGAATCCCAAGATTAATCAAGATTGGGTTAACCATCAATGGGAAAATGTAGGCTTTTAGGTACCTAACAATTACTAGCCTTTTTTAAGGGGTCCTTGTCTGAACGCCAGAACAAGGACCCCTTATTTCTTTCGAAAAAGTTGTTGAACAATCGCTCGATGCGAATTAGCGATAGATATGAAACAGACCCGGTTGAAATTAAGCAACCGGGGCTGTTCGATGTTTCACATGAAACGTTTAGGTTGGTCTCCCCTACGCGTTCTTCTGAACCTTGAAGCGCTGCTTGAGTTGGCCGCAAGCAGCGTCGATATCGTTGCCGCGAGAGTTACGGATCGTGGTCTCAATGCCACGGGACTCAAGACGACGCTGAAGGTCTTCAACCTTATGAATCGGTGACGGTTTGAGAGGACTGCCCTCGATATCGTTGAGTTGGATTAGGTTGACGTGGCACAGCGTGCCCTCGCAGAAGTCGCAGAGCGCCTGCATCTCGGGGTTGGTGTCATTGACGCCCTCGATCATGGCGTATTCGTATGTCGGACGGCGGCCGGTCTTTTCGGTGTAGAGCTGAAGGGCCTCGTGAAGGCGCAAAAGCGTGTACTTCTTAACGCCCGGCATGAGCTTATTGCGCGTGGACTGAATGGCAGAGTGCAGCGAGACGGCGAGCGTGAACTGCTCGGGAATGTCGGCAAACTTTCGAATACCAGGAATGACGCCGCTGGTGGAGACAGTGAGATGACGTGCTCCAATACCGATTCCATCGGGGTCATTAAGAATACGCAGTGCCTTGAGGACCTCGTCGTAGTTGGCGAAAGGCTCACCCTGGCCCATGAACACGACGCTCGTCGCGCGCTCACCAAAGTCGTTGGAAACATGCAGTACCTGGTCAACGATCTCTTGAGCGGTCAGTGAGCGCTTGAGGCCGTTCAGACCGGTAGCGCAAAAAGCGCAGCCCATACCACAGCCGGCTTGGGTAGATACGCAGACAGACAGCTTGTTGCGACGAGGCATGCCGACGGTCTCGACGGAGATACCGTCGTGGTACTCGAGTAGGTATTTACGAGAGCCATCCTTAGACACCTGCTTGGCGAGCTCGGTCGGCGTGTCGAAGGCAAATGCCTCCTTCAGCTGCTCGCGGAAGGCCTTGGGAAGGTTGGTCATGTCATCAAACGAACAAACGTTCTTCTCAAAAACCCATTCGATGAGCTGCTTTGCGCGAAAAGCGGGTTGGCCGAGTTCGGCGACAAGTTCGCGAATATCGTTTTGGCTCAAGTCGCGAATGTCTTGAGATTTAGTCCTGGGATTCATGGAAGCCTTTCGATTTTGGGGAAACGTAGAGGGTATCGCTACAATATGGTATCAGCTGCAGGAATTATAGAGGAGGAGTCTGCCCATGCCGGGTAAAAGCCTAGAGAACATGCACGTAGCGGTCTTGGCGGGCGGCCATTCCGCCGAACGCGAGATTTCGCTCAATTCTGGAAAGAATGTCGTGGTGGCACTGAAGGAGGCCGGCTACACCTCGGTGGAGCTGCTCGACACCGCCGCCGATGACTTTATGGTGACTATGGCGACCGGTGGCTTCGACGTGGCGTTTATCGCCATGCACGGCGCCGGCGGCGAGGATGGCGCCATGCAGGGGGCCATGGAGACGCTGGGTATCCCCTACACGGCGTCAGGCGTGCTCGCCAGCGCATGTGGCGCCGATAAAGAGGTTTCAAAGCTTCTGTATGCCAAGGCGGGCATCCCCATTGCCCCCGGCCTGGCGCTTGAGGCGGGCGACGAGGTCGATATTGATCGTATCGTCGAGATTTGTGGCGAGCGTTGCTTTGTAAAGCCCGCCGTCAACGGCTCCAGCTACGGCATTTCGCTCGTCCACGAGCCCTCAGAGCTGCCGGCGGCAATCGCCAAGGCTTTTGAGTACGGCGATAAAGTGCTGGTCGAAAAGTGCATCGAGGGAACCGAGATCACTGTGGGCGTGTACGGCGAGGACGACGTGCGCGCGCTGCCGATTGTGGAGATTCGCAAGCCTGAGGACTGCGAGTTCTACGACCTGGATGTAAAGTACGTCGACCCCACAGACATCCACCGCATTCCGGCGCAGATTTCGCCCGAAAACTATGCGCGTGCCCAGGAACTTGCCTGTGCGGCCCATAAGGCCCTCGGCTGTCTGGGCGTTTCGCGCAGCGATTTTATCGTGAGCGAGGACGGCCCTGTCATTCTCGAGACCAACACCATTCCCGGCATGACCGATACGTCGCTGTATCCCGATGAGATTCGCCATACCGACGACATGACGTTCCCGCAGGTGTGCGACAGCCTGATCCGTATGGGTCTCCGCCGGGCGGGCGTTGCATGCTAATCGAGGACGCCGTATCTCCTGGAACGCCGCAGTTCGTCATCGATTCTTACGCCACGCTCGCCGAGCGCGCTAAGACGCAATCGTTTGGCCTCATCGAGGAGGACGTAATCGTCCTCGATACCGAGACCACGGGTCTTTCGGTGCAGGACAATGAGTTAATTGAGATTTCCGCGGCCCGCCTTTCGGGCCGCGAGGTCATTGACCGCTTTGATACGTTCGTGCATCCCAAGCAGCTGATTCCTGCAGAGATTACCGAGCTCACGAGCATTACGAACGCCGATGTGGCAGATGCTCCGTCGGCCGTCGAGGCCGTCGCGGCACTCGCCGACTTTGTGGGCGGCTGTCCTGTTATCGCGCATAACGCCACGTTTGACCGGTCGTTTATCGAGTCGGTCAAGGGCGGTGTCAACGTCAGCGACATCTGGATCGATTCGCTGGCACTGTCGCGCATCGCACTTCCGCGCCTGGCCTCGCACAAGCTGTCTTTTATGGCCGACTTGTTTGGGTGCGATTCAGTATCGCACCGTGCGAACGCCGACGTTGATGCCCTGTGCGGTGTGTGGCGCGTGCTGTTGGTCGCACTTACCGACCTGCCTTCGGGCCTTATGGCGCGCTTGGCGGACATGCACGCGGACGTGCCTTGGTCATATCGCCCCATTTTTTCTTTTTTGGCTGGACAGAACCCGGGTTCGATATTTTCGCTCAGCGCCGCTCGTGCCGATGTGCTCAAGGCCGATCGCGCAGACGATCGCGTTGATGCGGACGAGCTGCCGGTCCTTAAGATGCCGAGTCGTGAAGAGATCGAGGCAGATTACGCCCCCGGCGGCCTGGTCAATCGCATGTACCCCACCTATGAGCCGCGCGACGAGCAGATCGCGATGGCGGTTGAGGTTCGCGATGCGCTGGTCACGGGCACCCATCGCGTGATCGAGGCGGGCACGGGCGTCGGTAAGTCGATGGCCTATCTCGTGCCCTTCGCCGAGGCCGCCCGCCGAAACAACATTACCGTCGGCATTGCGACCAAATCGAATAATCTTGCCGACCAGCTTATGTACCATGAGCTACCAAAGCTCGCCGAGCAGCTGGACGGGGGCCTGTCGTTTTGTGCACTCAAGGGCTATGACCACTATCCGTGTCTGCGCAAGCTCGAGCGCATGAGCCGTGGTCAGGTTGAGATCACCACCAAGCGCGATCCTGCTGACACGCTCACGGCGGTTGCGGTGATCATGGCGTATGTGTGCCAATCTGCCGATGGCGACCTCGATTCACTCGGCATTCGCTGGCGCAGCGTCAACCGTCCCGACTTTACGACGGCTTCGCGCGAGTGTGCTCGTCGTCTGTGTCCGTTCTTCCCTGACAAATGCCTGGTCCACGGGGCGCGCCGTCGTGCGGCACATGCCGACGTGGTGGTCACCAACCATTCTCTGTTGTTCCGCAACGTGGCCGCCGAGGGGAGGATTTTGCCCCCGATTCGTCACTGGGTGGTCGACGAGGCCCATTCCATCGAGCGCGAGGCCCGTCGCCAATGGGCGCGCGTGGTTTCGGCAGATGAGTCGCGCGTGCTGTTTGAGCGCTTGGGTGGGTCGAGTGCCGGCGCGCTGAGTCAGGTTTCCCGTGATTTGGCCACTTCCGAGGGCTCCACGCTCTACCTGGGACTCACCGCCAAAGCGACGTCGACGGTTGCCCGCGCGAGCATGGCGATTGCCGATGTGTTCGATGGTGTGCGCGAGCTCGGCCGTCGCGCCCGTGGGAGCTACGATAACGCGAATCTGTGGATTGGCCCCGAGCTGCGCGAGTCGGATGACTGGCACGATTTTTTGCAGTCGGCCCATACCGCAATTGATGCGCTGGACCAGGCGGATAAAAGCGTAGACGCGCTGGTGCAGACCGTCGCCGCCGATAAGCCCGAGGTCGTTGTCGACCTAGGCGACATTTCGCGCCGTCTGCACGAGCTGGCCGAGAATCTCAAGCTCATCATTGAGGGTACGGACGAGCACTATGTGTACTCGCTGCAGGTTAACCGTCGGCTGCGTGCGGGCGGGGAGTCTATGACCGCCGAGCGCATCGATATCGGCGAGGCCTTGGCGAACGAGTGGCTGCCCGAAGTGCACACGGCCATCTTCGCTTCGGCGACCATGACGGTGTCCAAGAGCTTTGAGCATTTCAACCATGCTGTCGGCCTCGATCGTATCGGTGCGTCGACATCCTCATCGCTGCACCTGGATTCGAGCTATGACTTTGACTCGAATATGGCCGTGGTCGTGGCGGGGGACATTCCCGATCCGCGCGATCGCGAGCGCTATCTCTCGGCGCTCGAGTGCGTGCTGGTCGATGCCCATCTCGCCATGGGTGGATCGGTGCTCACGCTTTTCACCAACAGGCGCGATATGGAGGACCTGTATGCCCGTGTCGAGCCCAAATTGGCGCGAGCGGGCCTGGAGCTCAATTGCCAGCAACGCAACTCGTCCCCGCGTCGCCTGCGCGATCGGTTTATCAACGAGCCGACCTCATCGCTCTTTGCGCTTAAGGCCTTTTGGGAGGGCTTTGACGCCAGCGGCGAGACGCTGCGTTGCGTCATTATCCCCAAGCTGCCGTTCTCGAGCCCCACGGATCCCCTTTCGTGTGAGCGCAATCTGCGTGAGGACCGCGCCTGGGCGCGCTACTCGCTGCCCGAGGCGGTGCTCGAGGTCAAACAGGCCGCCGGCCGTCTTATCCGCTCATCGACCGATTGCGGCGTGCTCATCTTGGCAGATCCGCGCTTGGTGACAAAGGGCTACGGCAAGAAGTTCTTGACGTCGCTGCCCACGACTTCCTACCAGCGTATCGAGTCGGCGCAGATCGGTCATTATTTGCAGCTGTGGCGTGCGCGCCACGAGCGACGCCGTTAAAGCGGGCAGGTCAGGCTCTTCGCCATATCGCATAGACGCAATGCCTGGGCGGGGTCATCCAGTATGCGGATGGCTCCGCCCGCTGCGATTACCTGGCAGAACAGCCAGTGCTCTGACCCATAACGCACGGTCACCGTTGCCATGTCTGCCCCGTTTGGCTCAATCGACATGATGCCGGCCCAGTCTAGGCGCTCTGCCATGTCGAGCGGCATGAGGAGTTTTGCGCTCTGCTCCGCTTGGGAAAGGGATTCGTGGAGGGATGCGGACGCGGGCGCGTGGCGCTCCACAGAATCGTCGGTAAGGGCAAGGCCTTCGATTTTGTCCATGCGGTAGGAGCGCTGCGCATCAACTTCGACATCCCAGGCAATCAGATATGTTTGGTCGCCATGCGTCGCGATGCGCAGGGGGTCGATGAGACGCTCACGCGGCCGTGTGTCGTCCATCGAACGGTAGATGATGCGGCATCGAACGCCGTCTTGAATCGCGCAGTTCAGCTGTTGCCAGTGCGATCCTCGGGCAACGGTATCGACGACGCGCTGGTTGTAGCCGAGTTTCTCGGGTAGGAGGGCGTGTCGGATACGCTCTGCTGCCCGAGAGTCGATTCCCATCGATTCGAGTTCGTGGTTGAGCACGGCACCTTCGGCGGCACTTAGGCGCAAGGGCAGCACACGCCCCGCATCGCCTGTCAGGATGATGCACTCGCCGTGGCGTTCGCAGATGATGCGTGCGCCCGACTCACGGTCAGCGAGGGTCGAGACGATATCGATAATTTCGTCGAGCGCCGCACCCGTGATATCAAAACGGCTGCAGATATCCCCTCGTGTCATACCGGTCCCACCGGCAGCGTAGAGGGCCTCCATGATGTCAATCGCACGCGAGAGCCTTTGCTCGCTGGTGAGTTTACGCGCGGGCATGCTCGTGCACCGTCCTTTCGATGAGGTGGTTCCACGCCAGTTTAAGTGCATCGGGGGCAACGGGTCTCATGCCGTCCATGGCGTGCTCCATACAAAACGAGGCAGCGGCATTAAGGTCGCGCACGCCGACGGTCCAGGTCCAACCCTCTTCGGTGTGCGTGAGCTCCCCGCGACCGCGCGTTAGGCCGCTGACCATGTCGGCCTGGGCTTGCGGGGCAAACGAAAAGGTCGCCATAACGGGCTTGCAATCGGCAAAATCAAACTCAAAGAACAGGCGATCGTTCAGGTTAAAGTCGGCGGGGATGGAGTAGGCCTTCGAGGGGCGCCATGCGCGAACGATACGGTCGCAGCGAAACGTCCTGATTTCATCGGTGGCGTTGTCGAGTCCGCAAAAATACGCCACACCCTCGTGCTCAAACATGCCGTATACGCAGACGGTGCGCTCTTTTTGCTCCCCGTGCCCGTTTTGATACAAAAAGCGCAGTGCGCAGCGTTCGGCGAAAGCGCTCCACACCGCATCGACGGCGGGTAAGCGACGGGCGGGAGGCTCTTCTGCGGTCGATGCGCCGGTGAGGTAGGCGATCTTGGAGCGTATGTCTGCAAGCGGCGTGGCAAACGCGGCCGAACCGGTCGCAAGGGTCTGGTCGATAGCGTCGAGCAAGATGTCCGCGTCGTCTGCGGTGATGAGGCCACCGGCCGCAAACGTGTGCTCGCGATCGATGGTCCACGCGCTTTCTTCGGTTTCTTGGGCGCCTGCTGCGCGAACTTCCTTGATCGTGATTCCGCGTTCGAGGAGTTTTTCGCGATCGCGGCGAAACTTGCGCTTGTCCGAGTCGATATTGCCCGACCCATAGCCAAGATCGGAATCCAGGACAATTTGCTCTGTGGTCAATGGCTCGGGAGAGCTGTTGAGGACAAAGAACAGATTGAGGATGCGCTGGGCGGTCTTGTCGAAACCGGGTTCCGGCACCCCATTTTTATTCGTTACGGTTGTATCGCTTGCCGTCATAGAATCCTCGCATGGGAAGGTGTTTGATGCCATGATTTTAGTCCGATATGGAGATTAGGCTATATCCTTGTCCGCTTGGGGCGTTAAGATGCCCAGAATTCGGCCGTTTGCGCCCGCTCGGGGTATACTTTCGACTATATACGGTTCTAATGTGCATACATTGGGCCTATTTGTCGGATTATGGATGTGGAGCGCATATGGCGAACACCCAGAACTATATTAACCACCTGTTGCAGAACACTGGCATCACGCCGGCGTGCAGCGAAGAAGAGCGCTTGGCTGCCGAAGATATCGCTCAAATTTTCCGCAACCACGGCTTTGATCCCGAGGTGCAGGAGTTTAATGCTCCCGCGCCGAGCAGGATGGCGTTTGCCGTTACGGGCATTCTGGCATTTGCCGGTGCCCTGCTTATGGGCATCGGTGGCGGTATCGGCTTAGTCGGCACCCTGTTGGCCATTGTCGGAGCCGTGCTCTATGTGCTCGAGCGAACCGGGCGCCCCGTGATCTCGCGCCTGGGCAAGACGGGCGTGAGCCAAAATGTCATCGCCTATCACAAGGCCTCTGGTCCGCTTGCCTCTCCGCGCAATCGCCCGGTTGTCGTCGTCGCGCACTATGACTCCCCGCGCGCCGAACTGCTCGCTCGCGAGCCCTATGCGCCGTACCGAGCGCTGATCGCCAAATTGCTCCCGATTGCCACGATTGCTCCCGCGGCTATTGCCATCCTGCGCATCTTGCCGCTTCCCGGCGCGTTGAAGGTCCTGCTGTGGATTGTCGCGATCCTTGCCTCCCTCGTGGCGCTCGCCAATGCCGCCAATATCATTTCCAATCGTTTTGTCCTTCCCTACACGTCCGGCTCGGTTTGCAACAAGTCCTCTGTTGCCGCCATGCTGGGTGTCATGGATAACGTCGCCCCCTATCAGGGCGAGAACGAGTTCCCTGACGATATTCCGTTTGACACGTATTTTGGCGAGCAGAAGCGTCGCGCCGAGGAGATGGCGCGCGCGGCAGCCGAGTACGCCGCAGCCCAGCAGCAAAATGATTACGGCAATACCATCGAGTACGAAGAGCCTGCCTATACCGAGGATGAGTATGGCCAGCCGGTCGCTCCCGAGGGTGAGCAGGGCGAGGCTTTTGATGAGCAAATCGATGGATTCGAAGGTGCTTCTGCCGACGAGACCCTGATTGGCGTCATTGCACCCGAGTCCCAGGTCCAAGATATTCCGGCCGAGGAGCCCGTTGCAGACGAGTCCGCTGCCGAGTCGGCAGAGGAGCCTGCCGCGGCCGAGCAGGCCGAGCCCGAGCCCAAGCTTTATCGCAATGCCGCCGGCAACATCCGGTTTGGCTCGGATGCCATCCGTGCCCTGGGAATGCTTCCCGAGTCCTGTACGCTCGATTACGAAGAGGGCGAGGAGCCGACGTTCGAGCCCGCGCCCCAGCCCGATCCGGTCGTGGCTGCGCAGCCCGATGAGGCCAATGCCGTCGAGACGGAAGCCGATGCGGAGACTGCTATCGATCCCGCAGCCGGTCTGGACGTCATGGCGCCTGCCCCGGCGCCCGAGGAGCTCGATAATACCGAGGACGACTACGATGCGTATCCGCAGCGTGTGTCCTACGAGAGCGACACCGATTTTTCTGCCGAGCTTCCGGTGACGACGCCCCATGCCGATATCGCTTCCGCGTTTTCTTCGATCGGTGCCAGCGCCTCCCATTTCTTTAAGGGGGCATTCGAAAAGGGCAAGAAACTCGTTGACGACTTTGAGGAAAAGCGCGCCGCTGCCCGCGAGGCAGCCGAGCGCGAGGCTGCAGCCCAGCAACAGGCGGCCGAGGCCGAGCGCGAGCGCGCGGCACAGGAATTTGAGCAAAACGACGCCGAGCAGCCGGTATCTGTTGATGTTGCCGACGCCACGACGTCTTTCGAGGCGCCGCAGCCTTCGCCTGCGGATGTTGCCGGGGAGACGGCGACTTTCGAAACCCAACAGCCGGTCGACAGCACTGTGTCGTTTGATGCCACGATGACGTTTGAGAAGCAGGGCACCGCTATCGCCGAGCCCCTTTCCGCTCCTGTCGAGGACGAGCCCGCTGCGCCCGATACGGTCGAGGATCAATCTGTGGCGGAACAGGTCGCTGCGGACAGCTCCGAGCAAGAGCCTGAGCCCGTGGCCCCCGAAGCTCCGCAGGCGGATGAGTCGAGGCCCTACTCTACGCAGATCTTCACCATGCCCGCGCCGAGTGATCCCGGCGCCACGGTTGCCAATGCTGCTCCGTCGCAGGCCGAGACGGTCGATGCTCTGATGGCTCAAATCTCGTCTCAGGCGTCGCCGCGCCCGAACATGAACGTTCCCGACCCGGCATCCGCGCCGGCTCCCATGCCCTCTGCGTCTCCGCCGGCCTCGGTCCCCGATCCCTCGATGACTTCGATGCAGCAGGCCAATGTCGCCTCGCGCACCTCGCTGTTCGACCTTCCCGACCCTTCGGCTCAGGTTAACGATCCCTTCGCGACGGCACAGGGGCCCGAGCCCACATCGGCTCCGGTTGTTCCCCCCATGCCGGTCAGCTCGGATGTTCAGCCGCTTGAGACTATCTCGGCTCCTGCCGCTCCGGCCGCCAAGCCGCAAAAGCGCGGCTTGGGCGGTCTGTTCGGTCGCAAAAAGAAAAACGAGCAGGACAGCATGAGCGATTGGCTTGGTGTCGAGGATGATTACGACGCCAAGAAGTCTGGTCGCGGTATCGGCTCGTGGGATAACTTCGAGGATGACGACGACGGCTGGAAGGGCGGTGCCACGTCTTCCGATGGAGCTTCCGCCGAGGATATGCTCGCTGCCGTTGCCTCCATGGGCGATGACGAGCTGCTTGGCCACGACATCTGGTTTGTGGCTACAGGCGCTTCCGATTGCGACGGCGCCGGCATGAAGGCGTTCCTGGCCGCGCATCGCGACAAGCTCCGTGGCGTGTTCTTTATCAACCTTGAGTCCATTGGTGCCGGTAGGCTTTCGGTCGTGACGGTCGAGGGCGAGCAGCAGCTGCTCAAGGGTGACCGACGCATCATGAACTTGGTCAACAAGGTGTGCAAGTCGTTCCATGTCGATTGCGGTGCATTTGAGATGCCCTATGCCAAGACCGATGCCTATGCTGCTCTCGAGGCAAGCCGACGCGCCCTTACCATTGCCGGCGTCGACGGCCCACGTTTGGCATGCGCTCACACTGAGGACGATCTGCCGTACAACGTCAATCCGACAAATATCGCTACGGTGTCCGAGGTCGTGACCGAGGTCATTCGTCGTTCGTAGGTTGACCTATAAGGAGTCTGCGTGTTTTCGTACATCAAGCGCCACTGGCCCGTCTATCTCATCTTGGCCCTGATCGCCATTGTCCTTGGTTTCGGGGCCGCGTATATCGTGGGCGTTAAAGGCTCAACGCCTGAGTCCACGATTAGCGAAGAAGTGGAGCACGAGCAGAGTTTGGGAGCCGATGGCATCTCCGAGTCCGATCAAGCGCTCATCGACGGTGGGTCTGCATCTGGGGAATAGCCATTTCGCCACGAACGAATAAGAGGCGAGCCGGGAGACGGGCTCGCCTCTTTTTTATTGCGTCAGCGACGTTTTGACGCCAGCTTTAGATGGGCAAACCAGATTGCCGCGGCGCCGGAGGTCACGAAGGCGGTGAGGCAGGCGGCAATGGGAAGGGAGCCCGTTGCCGGTAAATCTTGCGGCATGGCGCATCGCTGGATGACGCGATCCTCGTCATGTGATTCAAGGTTGCTACCGCCGCCATTGCGACAGAGGTCAACGCGAGCGCTGTTGGCGAGTGCGGTCTGAGGCGTGTAAGACGACGCGGCCTGCATATGGATGACGGCACCGTGAATATCCGAGTCAAGGACGGCGCTCACATCATCAAGGTCGTCATGCTCGTCTTTGAGGTCCTCGCGGGTCCAAGATTCTGCAGCGCCTCTTGTCGTGAAGTCGGCCGATACGACCCCGTACTCAAGACGAATGCCCGTGACGGCGGTATCGTCCAAAAGAGCGAGCTCTTTTGCCTCGAGGGTGACCGACTCCGTTGTTGGGATATCGGCTTTCCAAAGATGCCAATCGCCGTAATCGACCATGCGCAAATCGTCACCTAGGAGCTTTTTGACCTCGTCCGTTTCGAGCCAGGGGTTGTCATGCCCGTCGCTGAGCGTTGCATTGGTCTGTTCGCCCGTATCGATACTTCCCACTGGAGACGTTCGATACCACACGTTGCAAAGACCGTCGATGTCCCCGGTCGCGACAGGGGTTTCGATGGCGATGAGTTTGGCAGTGCCTTCCTTGGCGCATTCGAGATCGTCAGTGATGGTGAATTCATCAACCCAGGTATTCGACTCATTTTTAGCATCGAGCGTATAAGAGAAGGAGCCGTCCGCATCGGATTGTGCCACGGCTCGGTTTTTGCCATCGCCGTTGGCGACGAGACCCTTACCGATAGGGCGGGCGATCTCTTGCCGCTTGTCGACTTTGCCCTCGATCTCGATGGGTGCGTCCTTCATGGCTACCGTCTGCACTTCTCCTGTGGCCTTAATTTCAAACGTCATGTCTTCGGCAAGGTCGTAAGTGCGCGGGGGCATCACTTCGCGCAGGGTGTAGGTGCCGGGCAAAAGATGCTCGATGCGATGCGGTTTGTCAGAGGAGGTCCAAGCGTCTATTTCGGTTCCGTCGGCACCGTGGAGGGAGAGCCGGGCGCCATCTACTTCTTGTTTGCCGGTCAAATCGACTTTGGAGATGTCGATTTTGGTGTAGTCGTTAGAAACGTCGAGGTGCGCATCGATCACGGGTGTTTCCTGACCGGCATACGACAGCTCGACGGTGTGGACGCTTTGGTCGAGCAGGTAACCTTCGGGTGCCTGCACCTCGATTACCTCATAGGTGGCGGTTCCGCACCCCAGCGAAAGATGATTTGCGCACGCAAATCCCCGTTCGTCGGTCGTGATGGTGGCGACAGTCTCGCCGTCCAGGGCAGCAATGCTGCCGTCGGGGCGCACGATATCGCCCACGGCACGGATATCAAAAACAGCACCGGCAAGGGCGCGCCCACCTACGGCATCGTTCTTGACGATCTCGATGCTTCCTGTTGCCGCGTCGTCGTAAAACGAGGCGACCGCGACGGGCGTTAAGTTCATGTCGGCGGGAATCGTTATCTCCAGATCTTCATCAACAAGATACGGTTCCTTGGCGGAAGTCTCTCGTATGTAATACGTGCCCGGGTTAAGCGATTCGGGCAGGGTGACGGTACCGGTTTCATCGGTCGCAAAGGTATTCATAACGGTATGGGCGGGATGCCAGGATGTTTGCGAGATGGGCTCACGGTCGCCATTGAGCAACTGAAAGGTGAACCCGGCACGTGGTACAGCGTTGCCGGTCTGAGCATCGCGCTTCACGATTTGAAGATGTGTCGACAGGGCGTGGTTGTCTACGATGTACTGAAGCTCTGCGCCGTCCGTGATCTGCTCTGCCGTGATAGTCCATTCCCCTGCCTGCTTAAAGCCGTCGGGCACAGTGTCGACAACCTCACGAATGGTGTAGCCGGCACGGTCATACGGTATGGTTCCGCTGACGCCATCGGGGCGCTTTCCTGCGCCAAACCATGCTCCAGCCTGGTCTTTGGTCGATGCGAAACCGTAGATATTGGTGGTCAGCGTTCCAACAACTTGCTGCGAAGTGTTGCTTACCACTTCAAAGACCACGCTTTCCGCCGGCTGCTCTACACCAGATTCGTCACTATTACCGCAGTCCTTGAACTTTGAAATTTCGAGGTCAAAAGCGATGGGGATGTTGGGGATGCGGCGCTCGAGCTCAACGACGCCCGCGTCTCCGAGCTGATCGGCACCGATGGTGTAGCTCCAGGTTTCATCGGAGGGCAGATAGCCCTCGGGAGCTCTTGACTCATAGATGGTAAAGGTGCCCAGGGGGATGTCGGTAAGTGTTGCCCGGCCGTCCTCATCCGTCGTGAGGGTGTGCGACCAGCCCGGGGTAGACTGTGAGACGCAGGTGAACTCAGCGCCGGCAAGTGACGCGCCGACTTGAGGACCTGCCCCTGTCGCGGCATCGACCTTTGCGATGCGCAGGGTAATGGTACCGGGCTGCTCATCGATGACGACATTCCCGCCGTCATTGCCGGTGGAAAAGGCGATGCGGTCACTCCTGGGGATATAACCCGCTGGAGCTTTGGTTTCGACCAGATAATATGCCGTATTGGGCAAAAGTGTCGCCTGTGCGCGACCGCTGCTGTCCATCTGGATGCTGCCGACACGCTTGTCGCCGGCGCTCTCATAGATGTCGAACCTCGCTCCGTCGAGCCTGTAGGTATCGTTTTCGCTCGTGATGGCGGCGTTGGCTGACTGTTTTTGGAAGGATGCGGAGACGGCCGGGAGCACGTAGAGCATGTCTTGACGCTTGCTGCCGCCCGACACAGTTCCCAAATAGCGCCGTGCGCGATGCGGTGCGGCTTTAATGCTTCCCGATTTGGCGCTGTCGTGGAGCCAGCGCGCTGCGGCAACGACCTCATTGTCGCCGGAAAAGTTTCCGCTCTTTGTGACGCCCTGGGCGGTTGTATATGAGAATGATCCGTCGGTATGGGTGGTGCCGTTGAGCATCCAGACGGCAAGTTGGGTTGCGGCGCGCGCTCGATCGGGGGACAGGTTATGCCCGCCAAAGGATGTGGCGGTGGGGTAGCCATGGCAGATGATGGCCGCGAATTCGTCTTCGAGCCATACCCAGCCCTGATTGTAGGTGAGCCAGGGTCCGCCCGGTGTGCTGGGGCCAAATCGGTCCTGGTTCATACAATAGGCAGTCGAAGAATCCTGTGCCTCGTATTTGCCAACTCCAAAAGGACCGCATTCATTGCTGATAGTGCGGAATCCGAGCGATTCGTAACCGTCGACGGCGAGCGCGGCATCCGGTGTCATGCAGCCTAAAAGTAAAAAGAGGGCTAGGAGCAGCGATCCTGCTGTGATTGCGCTGTGGACAGAGTGCGTGGGTGCGTTGGACATGGCTGCTCCTTATCCCTCGTGCGCCGCACGGGGAGGCC